>ENA-OQCQ01000019-OQCQ01000019.1-human-gut-metagenome-genome-assembly--contig:-NODE-19-length-18312-cov-1.108386_pt1 | contig 18312 bp, 26 predicted proteins | sample MGYA00242761_ERZ504585 | MGnify/ENA primary metagenome ERZ504585 (study PRJEB26092, sample SAMD00036343) | human gut metagenome | host: Homo sapiens | study: EMG produced TPA metagenomics assembly of... | reverse complement strand
CGCGCTCTGGGTGCTTGTTCATCATCTCTCTTAATGTTGTCTCTTTCATACCACCGATATAATCTGAGTGATGATAGTAAATCTTCTGGTCTAATTTCTTACCAGTAACCTTAACCTTGTCAGCATTGACAACGATTACATAATCACCTGTGTCAATGTGTGGTGTAAAGATTGCTTTATTCTTTCCTCTTAATACTTTAGCAACTTCTGATGCTAAACGTCCTAATGTCTTACCTTCAGCGTCTACTACGTACCATTTTCTGTCGATTGTAGCAGGACTAGCCATAAATGTTTTCATCGGTTTTCCTCCTTAAATGATTCGATTACTTTTAATGCCGATGCCTCTTGAAATCGCGTATGTCCGGACGCCACTTCCTTTTTGACATCTTATAGTCCTCTGTTCCATCTCAGATGACTATCATTATCTATACTAAATGGTTGCCGGGGCTTTGGCTTCCATTTATCTACTTTTACAGACCTAGATATTATACTTGCGTAACAGGCTGTTGTCAAGTGTTTTTCACCCTTATTTTCGGCTTTTTCTTTAAGTTTTTTCTTTATGTTTATACTTTTTCTTTAAATTTTTTCTTTAAAACTGCATATATACAAAATCCGCCGGATTCACTCCCGGTCCGTAGTAACCGAATATTATTACTATAAAGATGCCAAGATATATTATTGCCCAGCGAAGCGGCAGCTTTCTTGAAAGTATGAAATCGCGCATGTCGAGCTTTTTATTTTCCTCAACGAAGCTGATAAAGAACCACAGCAGAGTACATATTATAAGTAAAAGTATATCGTACTCGTCCAGTCCGCATGCTCCGAGATTCAAAATGATGTTGTTTATTCCAAGCTCGCTGATATGGAAATCCGTGACTGATTTAAAAAGCATGTGAAATGCAGTCGACGCATTTGCAGCTATGTCAAAATAGTAGCCTACCAGTATGAGCATAAAGGTCCAAAGCACTGATACAATCGTTGCCAAATATCCCCTTTTCCCTGAGACCGGTCAAGCTTAAAAAAGCCGCCTGACACCTTTTTGTTTACCGGAGCAAAAAGCTCGGCAAGCATGATGACAATGCCATTCCAGAGTCCGAAATACAGGTATTTCATATTGGCACCGTGCCATACTCCGATGACGATAAATGTGATGACACTCGCGATGCAGCCCGGCAGCACCTTACTGATATGCGCACCAAATCTCGGCTTTAGCCATTTGCCAAAGTTCAGGAAACGCTTTGAGATTGAAAGCGGGTAGAAGATATAGTTTCTGCACCAGTCTCCAAGAGTCATATGCCAGCGGTGCCAGTACTCAGTGAGCGAGCGCGAAAAATACGGATGATTGAAGTTTGTTGACATCGTTATGCCAAACATCTCCGCAATACCGCGCACTATATCGATTCCTCCCGAGAAATCCGCATATAGCTGCAGCGCATACACTACTGCCGCAAAAAATACATAAGTGCCCGAAAAATCCATCGGCTTATCCATTACAAAATTGATGATATTTACCGCGCGGTCTGCTATCACAAGCTTTTTCATGACTCCCCATAGCACCAGAAGCGCACCCTTTTGCAGATTTTCAAGTCTCAGGGAATGTCCCTCGTAAAGCTGTCCCGCAAGCTTATCATATATCGCAATCGGTCCCTGTATGATCTGTGGGAAAAATGACACAAACAGCGCTACCTTAAGGAAATTCTTTTCAGGCTCGACAATTTCCCTGTATACATCCATCACATAGCCCATGGATTGGAAGGTGTAGAAGGATATGCCAAGTGGAAGCAAAAGTCCAAGCTCCCCCGCATATGGTATATATTTAAGGAATGCCAGAATGCCGAAATTGCAAAGCAGCGCAAAAAGCATTACTGCCACTCTCTTTTTTCTGCCCTTTTCCTTGTATTCCTTTCTGGTCTGCCTGTCCCAGTCCTCCTTGTGGCTTTTTACGATGGCATTCTGCTTCTTTAGCAACTTGTCAATCCATATTGTTGAGCCATAGGTGGTGCATATTGTAAAAATGATAAAAAGCACATACCACTTACATATAATCACATAGTATGCCATGCTTCCCGCCAGAAGCACATACCAGCGGTATTTCTTCGGAAAGCAATAATATAATACAAGCAATGCGATTACAAATATCGCATATTTTAATGAAATGAGTTCCATTTTATTTACTCCAAATATATTTTCTAATGTAATACTGCCAGTCACACTTTAATTGACCGGCAGTATTTATTTTAAATTCCATACACTATCATGCTATTTTTTAACCGGGGTATTTAACTCCTTAACAGGCTTTGCGTCGTTGTTCGTATCTGCTACCTTATTTGTCGCAAGATTTGACGAAAAATTATAAGGCAGATAAACGGACATCTCAAAATAATGATTGCCCAGACTCAGATCCGTATCCTTTACGCAGGCACTTATCACCTTGTCAGCGCGCCTTGCGCACTCACCCCATGCACTCTTAAGCTCCGGTGAGTGGTCTGCATTAAGCCTGTAATTATCTGACAGATACTTCCCCATAAATGCAGTGAATTTGCGGCTTCCATTTATATTCAAATGCTCTGAATTGTAGAAATCATCCCTCTCATTGATTCCGATAAATTCCTTATCACCTTCAAAGCTTGCAAAATCATAGCCATAGGACTCCACAAGCTCCTTCACGTCGCAAAGCACCTGCGGATTCTTTACCTCCTTCTCATGAGGAAACCTTGCAAAAAGCACCTTTTTTACGCCCTGCGCTTTACAATACTCAAGCAGCTCAGTCATATACATTCTGCTCTTGTCGGTAAAATAGAGAGTTTTCTGCTTGCCTGATGGACAATCGGAATATTTTGCAATAGATGAAAATCCCTTCATGCATGATGTTTTTGCAAAATACATTCCAACTCTTGTGGCAAAGGTGTGTGCACATTTGTCAATATCCTTCCAATTGCTGTGATATAGCTTTAAAGGGTTTCTAAAGTTGTCCTGCTCATCCTTTGGCACAATCTCTTTTATTGTATCAAGCCTGTTTTCCTCATTGTGGATATTGTCTATCCAGCTGTGCAGCTTTACCGTCCTGTCGTAGTAGCTGTCTTTTTGTAAAAAGCCATTCACCTCAAACACCACAACCTCGGATGCTGTCTGGTGAGAGCTTCCCTGAGCATTGATTTGTACAGGCTGCCGGGCGCTCCGGATACCCCCAGTGAGTATGAGGTGTATCCATAATTCTTCCAGGCCTCTGTTGCGCTGTAATCAGCGTATACCTCGCTGGCTCCTATCATCATCACATCAATTGAGTCCTCGGCTCCTTATAAAAGCCCTCTATAGTCGCAATATTGACAGCATCCGTCATCTTAAAAAATGTCGAGACAAACGAAAACAGCACAACAAATACCAGGGCAAACGCTCCTATACGGATCACTCTACGGTGTCTGCCTTTTACTTTGTCTGTGCTGTTTATGGCTTTGTTTTTTTATAATTTTCTCTTTAACTTCTGTAAATCTCATAACCATCTTCATCTCCAAGCTTCTTTTTACCGTACCATGTCTTAACCGTAACGACATTATAACCTATTATTGAAGCTAAAAACGGATATTCCAAAAAATCTTAATACAATATTAAAAATCTAAAGCTGTTACTCGTACTCCAGTCCTATCATTGTAAGCCCATGTGCCGGAGCTGTGGGACCTGCTGCTGCCCTGTCTGTTGCAGCTATTATGCCCTTCATCGCATCGGCCGGCATATCGCTTCCACCTATCTTCACAAGAGTTCCTGCGATTATGCGCACCATATTGTACAAAAAGCCGTTTCCTGTCACACGTATTGTGATGATGTCACCGGTCTTTGATACCGTACAGTCATATATCGTACGGACTGTGGTCTGTGCCTGCGAGTTTGCCGAGCAGAAGCTTGCAAAATCATGCTCTCCTATGAGATATTTTGCAGCCTCACTCATCTTTTCTGTGTCAAGCGGATAATGATAGAAATATGTGTCAAGCCTGCGTGTCGGATTTCTGAACCTTGCATTTAATATGCGGTATTCATAGGTTTTACGGCTCTTTGAGAAGCGCGGATGAAAATCATCGCTCACCTTGCAGGAATCGACCACCACTATATCCTCCGGCAGCTTCTGGTTCAGAGCATACGATATCTTTTCCGCAGGCATGCGGGTATTGGTGTCAAACATACACACATTTCCCAGTGAGTGCACTCCCGCATCAGTGCGGCTTGCTCCTGTCACCTTTATATCCTCCTTTAGCAGGCGGCTCAGGTGCTCGTTTAATACCTGCTCAATTGTGATGCCGTTTGGCTGTATCTGCCAGCCGCAGTAATTTGTGCCATCGTAGGCTACAATCATTTTTACACGCATATATCTCTCCTGTTTGCCGTACCAGAATAGCATTTTCACTATCTGAAAATAAGATTTCCCAAATTCACCGGCAAAAGGATTCTAAGCACTATCACAACCGCTAAAAATGCAAATATGAAAAGATATGCTATTTTATCGTCCTTTTCATACACGAGCGGCTTCATCTTTGTCCTGCCCTCTCCACCATTGTAGCATCTTGCCTCCATGGCCATTGCGAGGTCATCCGCACGCCTGAATGCCGATACGAAAAGCGGCACTAAAAGAGGCACCATGCTCTTTGCTCTTTTTATGATATTTCCATGCTCAAAATCAGCTCCTCTTGCCATCTGTGCTTTCATTATTTTGTCTGTCTCCTCAATAAGGATTGGAATGAAACGAAGCGCTATCGACATCATCATGGCTATCGCATGCACCGGAACATGTATTTTGTTTAAAAAGCCCAGTGATTTCTCAAGACCGTCCGTGAGCTGGTTTGGTGTGGTGGTGAGTGTCATGAGCGAGGTTCCTATAATGAGAAGCACAAGTCGTATCATCATGGTGGCTGCATTTATCAGTCCGGTGTCAGAAATGTGCAGTATACCGTACTCCCATATTGTGTACTCTCCCTGTGTGAAAAATACACTGAAGCAGGCTGTAAAAAGGAGTAGTATTATAATGGATTTGAGTCCCTTTACCATGAACTTAAAGGGCACCTTCGAAATCTTTATAACTGCTGCAAGTGCGGCAACTATAAACAGCACACCGGCTATTCCCTTGTAGGAAAACAGCGCAATAATATATATAAGTGTTGCGAAAAGCTTTACTCTTGGGTCCAGTTTATGTATTGGCGACTGTGCCGGATAATACTGGCCTATGGTAATGTCACGAATCATTTTTGTATTCCTTCCTCATAATTTGTATCAAAATGTCAGCATTGGTGAGCTATTTAAAGGCTTTTAGTATTGAGTCCCTCGCCTCCGCAACTGTCGTTGCCGAAAGGTCAACCGGTATACCCTTTTCCGCCAGATCATGCATCAGATATGTGACCTGCGGTGCTGCAAGTCCGACTGCCTCGAGCTCCTTATAGTGTGAGAATACCTCCTTCGGCACTCCGTCAAACATCACCTCTCCTGAATTCATAACTATGATGCGGTCCACATACTCCGCAACATCCTCCATGCTGTGTGATACGAGTATGATTGTGATACCCAGATCCCTTTTTCATCTGTAAAGCAGTCCCAGTATCTCATCTCTGCCCGCAGGATCCAGTCCCGCTGTCGGCTCATCGAGTATGAGTACGTCAGGGTGCATTGCAAGTACTCCAGCTATGGCTACACGCCTTTTTTGTCCTCCGGACAAATCAAACGGCGGCTGATAGTAGAGATCCTCCGGAAAATGTACATTCTGCAGTGCCTCATAGGCTCTAAGCTCCACTGTTTTCCTATCGAGCCCCTGATTTTTCGGTCCAAAGCATACATCCTCAAAGTTGGTTGTCTCAAAAAGCTGATGCTCCGGATACTGGAACACCATCCCCACCTTGTGACGCAGCTTGCTTAAATCATAATCATTGTCATATATATCCTGTCCATTGTAGTATATATGACCGCTTGTCGCCTTCAAAAGGCCGTTCATATGCTGGATAAGTGTGGATTTTCCCGAACCGGTGTGACCGATTATTCCGATAAACTCTCCATCATTTATCTCAAGGCTTACATCCTTAAGTGCCTGCACCTTGTAGGCTGAGTCGGCACTGTAGCAATAGTTTATGTGATCTAGAATTATTGACATATTTTCTCCCGCCTATCTGTTTTTCAGCGCAACCAGCGCATTTACAAGCTCTTCTCTCGTCAGGATTCCATCAGGGATATCAAGACCTGCCTTTTTTAGCTCATCGGCTACCAGTGTCACCTGCGGCACATCAAGCCTGTGTTCCTTCAGCTCGTCCACCCTTGAAAAAATCTCACGCGGTGTGCCGTCCATGACCACCTTGCCCTTTTCCATGACATAGACATGGTCTGCGCCGACCACCTCCTCCATGTAATGGGTGATGAGAATGATGGTCACGCCCTTTTTCTTATTGAGCTCATGGGCTGTGGCTATGACCTCCTTGCGGCCGTTTGGGTCAAGCATGGCTGTAGGCTCGTCAAATACTATACATTTTGGCTCCATTGCCACAACTCCCGCGATTGCCACACGCTGCTTCTGCCTCCGGAGAGCTTGTTCGGTGAATGTGTGCGGTACTTTGTCATACCGACAGCCCTTAGTGCATAGTCCACGCGCTGCCAGATTTCATCTGTCGGCACACCGATATTCTCAGGTCCAAAGCCCACATCCTCCTCCACGACATTGGCGATAATCTGATTGTCGGGATTCTGGAAAACCATACCTGCACTTTTCCTGACAGGTATGACATTCTCCTCCTTTGACACATCCATACCATCCACCCATATAGTGCCTTCACTCGGTGCAAGAAGTGCATTGATATGCTTTGCAAGAGTTGATTTTCCTGAACCATTGTGACCGAGGATTGCAATAAACTGCCCCTCTTTTATGTCGAGGTTTACGTTGTCGAGTGCTGTAGTGATTGACTCTACATTGCCTTCCTCGTCTCTTCGTATAAATTCATGTACTAATTTGCTTGTTTTAATTATGCCCATTTCTTTTTCCTAAAAATCTACCGTATTTACAATTATCATAGCTGTTAAAGCCCAAATAGCTGCCAAAAATATGCGCTTTGCCGCTTGATTTAGTCATCCCAGCTCAGGTGATGAAGCTCTCCCTCAAGCCTCATATGATCAAAATTATTCTGTCTCAATGCCTCGTAGAGCACGATAGCTACTGAATTTGACAGATTAAGTGACCTTGTCTCACCTATCATCGGTATCCTGATGCACTCATCCGGATGCTCCTTTAGTATCTCCTCCGGAATGCCTGCGCTTTCCTTGCCAAACATAATATAGCAGTCTGGCTCAAAATGAGCATCAGAGTATACATGTCTGCCCTTTGTTGTCGCATAATATATCTTTGCGCCCGGATTTTTCTCAAGGAAATCCTCCCAGTCCACATATGTGGTGACGTCGAGGTCCTTCCAGTAATCCATTCCGGCTCTCTTTAGTGCCTTCTCTGAAAGCGAAAATCCAAGCGGCTCTATAAGATGAAGTCTCGTGCCTGTCGCGACGCAGGTTCTTCCGATATTTCCTGTATTTGCCGGAATTTCCGGCTCATGTAACACTATGTTCAGCTTTGCCATTTTGTCTCCTGTCAATTTAAACTATTTATTATCCATCCCGGCGCGAAGCTCTGTGACAAACTCCTCAATGCGGCCGAGCGCCTCCTTTAAATCATCAAGCGAATATGCATATGATATACGTAAAAAGCCCTCACCGCACTCTCCGAATGCAGTTCCCGGAACCACGGCAATCTTCTTGCTGTTTAGAAGCTTTGTGGCAAACTCATCGGATGTCATGCCAAACTCCTTGATGCTTGGGAACGCATAAAAGGCCCCGAAAGGCTCAAAACACTTAAGCCCCATCTCCTTAAAGCGGTGAAGCACATATCGTCTGCGGCCGTTGTATTCCTCCCTCATCTGTGCAACATCCTCATCGCCGTTTTTCATAGCCTCGACAGCCGCATACTGGCTCGTGGTCGGCGCACACATGATTGCAAACTGATGAATCTTTAGCATCTGCTTTAAAATGGTCTCAGGTGCGCATGCATATCCAAGCCTCCAGCCTGTCATGGCATATGCCTTGGAAAAACCGTTTATAAGCACTGTGCGCTCCTTCATTCCCTGAAACGATGCTATAGATACATGCTTATCCACATATGTAAGCTCCGAATAAATCTCATCACTTATCACAAACAGATCATGCTCCTTAACCACCTGAACGATTGCTTCAAGGTCTGCTTTTTCCATGATAGCGCCTGTAGGGTTATTAGGGAAAGGCATGATAAGTATCTTTGTCTTTGGAGTGATAACAGCCTCAAGCTCCTCGGCTGTCAGCCTGAAATCATTTTCCTCCTTGAGCTCCACAATCACAGGTGTGCCACCTGCCAGCACAGTACATGGCACATATGAAACATAGCTTGGCTGTGGGATAACCACCTCATCTCCCGCATCGAGCATGGCGCGCAGTGCGATATCTATAGCCTCGCTGCCACCGACAGTTACCATGATCTCTTTGTCGTAATCATATGTCATGCCGTATCTTCTGTCGAGATATTTTGCAATCTCAATCTTTAACTCCTTGAGTCCTGCATTTGAGGTGTAGAAGGTGCGTCCCTTTTCAAGGGAATATATGCCCTCATCCCTGATATGCCACGGTGTGTCAAAATCAGGCTCACCTACTCCGAGCGAAATCGCATCCTTCATCTCGCTCACTATATCAAAAAACTTACGGATGCCCGATGGCTGGATAGTCTTTATGGTGCTGGATAAAGGGTCTCTCATTATGACATAATTCCCCTTTCATCGGATTTGACAGGTGCCGCCATGATAGTTCCATGGTCTTTGTATTTCTTCAGAATAAAGTTTGTCTTTGTCGAAAGCACCTGATCCAGTGTAGAAAGCTTATCTGTCACAAACTGTGATACCTCGCGCAGAGTCTTGCCCTCGAGTGTGACCATGAGGTCAAAGCCGCCTGAGATAAGGTATACAGACTTCACCTCAGGATAGTTGTATATACGCTCGGCAATCTTGTCGAAGCCCATGCCGCGCTGTGGTGTCACTCTGACCTCTATCATGGCTGTGACCTTCTCAAGACCTGCCTTGTCCCAGTCAATCAGTGTGTGATATCCGCAGATGACATTCTCCTGCTCCATGGCAGCAATCTCGTTTGCCACACTTGCCTCATCCACACCAAGCATGATTGCAAGCTCCTTCAGGTTTATCCTGCTGTTTTTCTCTATAAATGTTAATATCTTTTCTCTCATGATATATAGTCTCCTGATTCAAATATATTAGTTGAAAACCTTGTATATCTCGTCAGTCTGGGCAGTCTCCAAAAACCGTCTCTCCTCGCCGGAAATCAGTACTCTGTCGTTTGAATCGGTTGCCGCACCGACTATAACAGCATTTTGTCCTGTTTTCTCAAGCTCTCTGACCACGCGGGTACCATCTGCAGCTGCGATTATCAGACTTCCTCCTGACAAAAGCTTATACGGGTTTATGTCAAAAAATTCACTTATTTCAATCGTATCCTGCCTGACAGGGAGCTTCTTTAAATCGATGTCAAGACCAATTCCCGAAGCCTCTGCCATATCCCAGAGTGCTCCAAAGATACCTCCCTGCGAAGCGTCATGGATTGCCGCCACACCGGCGCCAATCGCGGATGCGGCCTCCATTGCGGTGGAAATATGGTCTATATATGCTGCTGATTTATCTATAAATGCCTTGGAAATCTCGTTTCAAGCTCGGCTCTTTTCTCATTTGCAAGAATTGCGGTGCCCTCAAGCCCCACATAGCCTGTCACTATTATGTCCATGCCGGGTGCTGCTTTAGATGATGGTGTGAGCATCTGCTCACAGGCCTCACCTATTGCTGTAACTGTCACCACGATATTCTTCACTGCGCGGCTCACCTGCGTATGTCCGCCAAGCACCATAATGCCTGCATCCTCACATACAGCATCAATCGCTCTCACCGTCTCACGCAGCACGGCTTCGTTTTCTGTGGTAGGTACAAGCAGTGCCAGCTCTATCCCAATAGGACTTGCCCCCATGGCATAAATATTGTTCAAGGCATCATAAACTGCGCAGTTGGCACGCACATGCTTATCTGAGACATCCAGCGTGAATGTCTGTGTAGCAGTAACTAACTTAGTTTGACCTCCTGCTTTAAGGGAAATCACCGCACAGTCCTCACCTACTGCCGGTTTAAAAAGTATTCTGTCGCTTGTAGTATGAAGTTGTTTTAAGACAGAGCGCTTTAAAACCGACTCTGATATTTTACCGTTTTTCATGTGTTTTCCTGTTCCTAATAATAATATGATATGAGGGCATTTACTGCGTCTGTGCTCCCTGTGTCTGTCCTGCCGGCTGCTGGGTCTGTGTGCCCTGTGTCTGCCCTGCTGCATTCGGGTCTGTAGTCTGTGTCTGCGCGCTGTGTCTGACCTGCTGCATTCGGGTCTGTCGTCTGTGTCTGCGCTGCCTGTGCCGCTGCTGCCTGTGCCGCTGCTGCCGCAGATGCAGCAATAGATTTAACCGAGCCCTCATCATTAGCCGCTGCCGCCGCCTGAAGCTGCGCAACAACCTCTGCTGATGCTCCTCCTGTACCAACCGTCACGATTTTCGGTGATGACTTGTACTTGCTGTTGTTGAATATCTCATCACTCTGCACTGTACCATCGACTGTGACCGTCTTCCAAAGCCTTGCGGTCATCCCCTTGTGCGCAGACTGCTCGGTGTTGAAATAACCGACCGGCTGACCTGCATCAAAATTAAACTGCGTAACCGGATCCTCCTCGGAAAGTGTCTCACTTCTAAAAGAAATTTCCCTGTTTGCGGGCCTCGTCTCCACTCCGTACACATTGAAGGTAATGATTCCTCCACTGCAATAGCCCTCTATATACACCGGATTATCCAGATTGTTTTTAAACTTAAGATCCTTGTAGGTACCTGCAATTGCGGCATCATCAGATGGCTTTACGTAGCTTACTATCATGGAATGGTTATAGCGCTGCACTATATCGAGCTCAGCCCTTATAACCGCATTGTAGAGTGTGGTAGCAACCTGACACACACCTCCACCTACCGAGTCTACTACCTGACCGTTCTCGTATGCGCCTGCTATCTGATAGCCGTTGTCAGTTGTGATAGGGCTGATAGCCTCGTAAACCGAAAACTGCTCACCCGGATATATGACACTGCCGTTTATCAGGCTGCATGCATTCTTTACATTGGCTGCACGCCCTGCTGCCGAGCGGCTGAAATCTGTAGAAAAGCCTCCCAGATTATCCTTAATCTTTGAGAGCTCCTCCTTTGAGCCCCTCGGCTGAACCGTATTTGTGACCAGCTCTATCTCGTTCGCCGAACCATCCCAGCTATTCTGCAAAAAGTCATTTATCGCATAGACGGATTTTACCACATCCACCTCTTTGCCTTCCTGTCCCGGAACAAAATCGAAGCTGTCACCGTTTCTCTGCAGTGAATTGTTAACTGCCTTTATATTGAGCTCATCGCTCTTGTCATAAATCAGCTTTGCGGTCTTTTGTTTATCAACCGACAGATACATGTTGACGGCAACATTGCCCTTTTTGAGCTCCTCCGACTCCACAAATCTGTCAATCAGGCTGCCCTCATGGCATACTGACATAGCCTCATCCACCGCTGCATCAGTATCCGCTGAAACAGACATTTCCTGTGCTGTTGCATCAAATGAACTATTGGCGCCCTTTAAATGAAAAAGATGTATCCTTTATGCTGTCAACATAGGCATCAACTGCTTTTTTTGCCTCTTCCTTTGTCATACCGCCTACATCCACACTGCCAATGCACACACCCTCTGTAATTGTCTGTACCTTTGCCTTCTTTGTGCCTGACGAACCGCTTGCATATGCACTTACCATGCCTGATGCTGCCACAAGCACAAATGCCATTGTACCCAGTAATAATGCTTTTTTATTAATCTTCATTTCCGCTTCCTTTTCCTGAGGCTGTTAAAAGCGCCCCTGTCATCGCTTAACTGAACTGCATTTTATATCATATTATCATATTTTTTCCATATTTCAAGAAAAGCTATACAAGACTTGACACAAATGTTGTCACAAGCATCGCTGCTATAACCACTATTATCACTATAGCAACCACCTTCTGATTTCTTTTTTTATTAAAATCGTACATACTATTCACCTCTGTTCAAAAATGAGTTATACTATTTTCATATATGAGAAAGGATTTTCCAACATATGATTCCAATTTGTCTAATTTTATTCATTTTATTTATTGCAGTGATTACTTTTGCCATAAAGAGGGCTGATTCTGCCCAGGCAAAAGTCACCGAGGAGTTCTGGGAGAAGGAGCGCAAAGCCAACTCAACCCTCCGCGGAGATACCACTGACCTGTGTTATATTACCATACCGGAAAAGTTTTTTCCATTAAATAATGATAAAATAAATGATTTAAGGGATAAACCCCTTGTCAATCTCACCGGAATGACAAACACTGATTTAAAGCTTAAATATGGCATTCTCAATTTTAAAAGTACTGTCTGAATATGATGATAACTTCACGAAATTTGTTTCAATGCTGCCGGACTATTACAACAGGCTTACTGAGGCAGGCTATGAATCGCTGGCCAATGAACTGCTTGAATTTGCGGTGGAGCAGGGTGCTGATTCAAAGAGCGTATACAGCCTGTTAGCCAATACATTCGTCAGCATGTCAAAAGCTGACCGGCTTGCAGAGCTTATTGAGAAAGCAAAACAGCTCAATTCTCTTTCAAGGGATGGAATCGTTTCTATGCTTGAGAGCCTACAGGCTGATGCCGCCTCGGCCGGTAATTAATTTGCGTTATAGCTATTGTATTATAATTTATTGTATTGAAACTTATTCCGAGCCATCCACACACCTATTAATATATCTGCTACGATATTCATCGTACAGCCTTGAGGCCTGACTTCTGGTCAGGTTGTCCCACGATATGACATCTGCTATCCCATACTCAGCAATCAGCTCCTTTAGCTGTCTGACCTGATGTGCCGTGGCAGGTGTCTGTTTTTGCCTTGTATACAAGTGGCTTTGACTCCACCGGCTCACCCTTTTCATCCATCAGTGCAAGCAGCTTTTCAAATATCTGCTTTGTCTCTATCGCATCATCGAGTGCCCTGTGGGCATTTTCCCTGCTCACACCAAAATACTCACACAAATCCTCCAGCTTCTTCGACTGCTCAGCAGGCAGACATTTTCTGGCTATTTTCAGAGTATCATATGCATTCAGCGAGAGGGTTCGCTTGTGATTTACCGCCCACTGCTTTAAAAAGCTGTAATCAAAGGTCACATTCTGCCCGAGTATGATATCATCACGATAATCAAGCAGGTTATCCACAGCCTCGTCCATATCTGCCGCGTTTTCCACATCAGAGTCAGTGATTCCCGTTAATTGCTGCACACGCTGTGGAATATGCTGCTTCGGATTTACCAGTGTTGATATCGTATCCACTATCCTGCCGCCACGCACACGTGCCGCACCTATCTCTATTATCTTGTCATTTTTGGCAGAAAGACCTGTCATTTCCAGATCAATCACCGTATATTTTTTTATATCATCTAAGTTGCTCATATTTTAGTCCGTAAACCTTTCCGGCTTTTACCACTATAGTCATATCGTTTTACTGCTATTCTACATACTCCACCATAGCCTGATGATCAAGCGGGTCTCTCATGTCATAGTGGAAAAGTGCCCACACCGGCTCCTTATGATACTTTGGCAGCTCCTCAAGCTTGCGCGTGTGCTTATCCGGAAAAATATAGTGAAACGGCTCCACATGCGACAGCTTTCCATTTTTACAATATGCATGTGTCATATGCTTGAATTTGCCTACATCTGTGGCCCACCTCGGGCGGCTCTTGCAGTTCTCACGATAGTACAAATCAAAGATGAGTGACTCCTGAATCATGCTGTAAATCTGCGCATTTTCATCAAAATCAGTATCATCTCTATCCCCGGCATTTTCGTCGAAATCAGTATTATCTCTATCTATGGCATTTTCAGATAATACCACAGAAGTCATAGCATCGTTGTCACAGCCATGCAGGTATAAAGCCAGAAATTCAAGCAGTATCTCACACCTTCTGATGCGCGAATGGCTCATTCCAAAATAGCCGTTTGCCTCATAAAAATCTCCAAGCTCCTGAAAAAACTGAAACGCACTGTCAAAGATACACTCCATGAGCTTCATCGTAATCTCAAACTGTCCGCTGTTGTAATACACCTCAAGCATCTCCTCGACGCGCTTAATCTTTATCACATCATCAAACGAAAGCCACTTCGTGGACATAACCTCATACGGTGGCTTGTCATGGTACACAATACCATATTCCGCGGCATGCTCAAACATGTACGAGCCCTTGAGTACCTTTAAGAATCCCAAGCTGCAGCTGGTTTGGCTTAAGCTCATAAATCTCATCAAATGAACGCCCAAAGCTATCATAGTCCTCGTATGGCAGCCCTGCAATCAAATCCAGATGCTCATGGATATTGTTGCCGCTTTGAATGAGCCTCACAACCTCCTTAAGCTCTCAAGCTTCATAGTCCTGTGAATCTCCTTAATCGTGACCTCATTGGTGGACTGCACACCGATTTCAAGCTGTATCAGTCCCGGCCTCATATCAGAAATCAGCTCAAGCTCCTCCTGATTCAGCAGATCCGCCGATATCTCAAAGTGAAAGTTTGTCACACCATTGTCATTCGCCTTTATAAAGCGCCACAGCTCCATGGCATGAGCATGATTGCAGTTGAGGTTCTGTCCACAAACTTAATCTGAGGCACCTTCTGGTCTATAAAAAACTTAAGCTCTCTTTTGACAATCTCAGTATCCCTGAAACGCAGTGTCTTGTCCACCGATGACAGACAGTAGCTGCACGAAAACGGGCATCCTCTGCTGCTCTCGTAGTAGATGATGCGGTTTGAAAAATCATCGAGAGTATCATAGCAGAATGGGATTTCACTCATGTTTTTGATTGGGCGTGGACTTGTGAATACTATTTCACCGGCTTTATTGCCTCCTATGTTGTTCACACTTGTACTATTACCTGTGCTGTTTTTTCTGAAAGCAATGCCTGCAATATCAATCAGCCTTTTTTGATGAGCATAGTAGCCACACAGCTCTCTAAAGGTATCCTCTCCCTCGCTATCATCACACCGTCTATGTATGGATTTTCCGCAAAATGCCTCCACCTCGTAAGACACCTCAGGGGCCCTCCAACCCCATATCGGCACTGACGGACAAAAGCTTTTTTATACTCACGTGCAATATCAGTCACATAATCAATATTCCATATATAGCACGAAAAACAAAGTACGTCGGGCTTTCTCTTATAAAGCTCCTCAAGAATGTAATCCTTTTGATTGTTTATCGTGTATTCCGCAAGCTCCACAGCATCCCTGTACTCCCCGGCACAGGCGCGCAGTGAGTAAACTGCGAGGTTTGAATGTATGTATTTTGCATTGATTGCTGTCAGTAAAATGTTCATGGTTTCTCCTTAAAAAATGACCCTTGAATGTAGACTTTATGCCACATTCAAAGGTCTGCTTCGTATTATTGCAGCATCCGTTCAATTTTATTTTTTTAACGGCTGCATTGGTACAAATTCAATTTTCAACTGCATCCCCATTCCATGCGCAAGCCTCTTTAAAAGTTTCAAGATGGATTTCTCGTTCCATTCTCAAGCTTACTAATATCCGCCTGATCAATGCCTGTACGTGCTGCCAGCTCCTTTTGAGTCAAATTATTTTTAATGCGCGCATCTATCATAGCCCTTATGACATCCATCTCAGGCTGGAGATCGTCCCACTCTTTTTTTACGTCAGGATTTTTAAGCTGCTCCTGTAAATAATCGTCATATCTCATATTATTTACCATGCCTTTCTATATAATCTCTTCTATATTTCTTAGCCTTTTCAATTTCACCAGCCGGTGTCCTCTGAGTTTTTTTAATGAATCCATGTGTCAATACTATTCTTCCTTCATAATAGAAAAAATATAATACTCTCGAAATATCTGTTCCTACCTTAGCTCGCAATTCAAAAATCTCAAAACTCTTCTCCATTGTTCTCACAAAATATTATATGGTATTTTTACCATATTGTCAAATCAGTTACTTTAATTTACATCGTCATATTAACAAACCTGTCGTACATGCCGCTTGCAAACAGCACCATCATACCAATCGTGCAGATGACCGACAGCACAAAGCCTATTATCGATGTAATCATACCGGCAGTTGCTATTGCATTGTTATACTGCTTTGCCCTTTTTGACATTTTGGAAGCAAGCATGCCGACAATTCCAAGCCCCATCAGATAGCCAAAAAACGAGAAAATAATACTACAAATGCCAAGCACCAGTGAAACCACTGCCAGCTTAGCGCCCTCCCTCTCGTCATCTATGATGGTCACATTGTTGTAAAGCATCTCAAGACGGATACGCCTTGACTTACGCAGCATAACAAGCATAGGAATACCGAGCACGACAAATGCAATACAGTTCATTGCCGAAAACTCATTAATCCTGTCGGCCACTCCGCCTCCCTCAAATATTCCCGATGATAAAAGCCCTCCCATATCTACAACAGTATGGAAAATGGCAAGCATCCAGAAATTGCGTGTAGACGCGTATATCATGCAAAACAGTACACCCATGAGACCTGCTGAAATAACCTGTATCAGACAACTGCTGAACTTAACCCCTGCGCCCATATTGGAAAAATGCATCAATCCAAACAGTACGCCTCCCAAAACTACGGCTCCTGTGATTCCACCTTTCGTCTTTGGAAAAGCTCTCAGCAGCAGATTAAACACCACGCCTCTGAACACCAGCTCCTCAACGAGTCCTACAAGGCAGACCGCGATAAAGAAAAGATAATGTTGTAAAATGCCTTCACATCACCATGGTCATTCAAAAAGCACATATAAATACCTGAAACAACAGCATACAGACAATATACTATGAAAAATCCACCTGTGTATAAGCTTCTGGTCCATCCTGCTGCATTTTCCTTAAAGATATCCCACAGACCAAATAAATATGTGATGCCAAGAAAAATAACTAAAACAACAGTCTCCACCATAGCCTGCAGCAGATAGTCATCCGCTTTTTCCATGCCCGGAATCAGTCCCAGCACTTTTCCGCTCCACTGCAAGGGTGCAATGAAAATAAAAACTGCAAGAATGGCAAATATTATATTTGCCGGTGCCGAAAGGTTTCTCAATTTCTGTTTCATAACTTTAAATCTCCTCATTTGTGTTTAATTTGATATAAAAATATTCTATAGCATTTACTTTGACATTACAAGCTCCGGATAATCAAAATTCCTATCTATTATTTTACTTGAATTGAGCACTCCGTCAATGTCTAAAAAAATCAGCCATTTACTGTCTTTCCGTAATGGTTAATGACACTCCGATTTCTGCCACAGGCGAGGAAATTGAGGATATAAAATGGACATTCAGAAGGACAAGAAAACCAAAGAAAATATAAAAGGAAAAAGAAAGAGAGGGCTCATCGTCCCTCTCTTTCTCGCCTATCAGTATGTCATCTACCGATGTGTGCAACAACCTGCTCAAGGCATACAGATTGTCGACCGTCGGAAGGCTCTCACCGTTCTCCCATTTCGACACCGCCTGTCTTGTCACATTACATGCCTCAGCAATGTCATCCTGTGTAAGCTGATTCTTTTTCTGTAAAACTTAATATTGTCACCTATCAAAATAAATACCTCCAATTCAATTTATACCCAAATTATACCGACAGGTGGCTGAAAGTAAAGAAAACATTGGTTGCAAATGCGCAACTTTGGGAGGGTTGCTATTCAATCTTGCTTTTTATGTCTATAAAGCATATATCTTTTCTGTCCCAAGATGCTCAAATGGTCTAAACAGTTCTCTTAAGGAATCTGACTTCGACCAATCAATCTTAGAAACAAATGTTCCAAATGAGCGCATTGCATTTTTAGGATTTACCTGATTGAGAAGAAATTTCCATTTCCATTCCCATACACGCCTTCTGCTTTGATTCCGTCTGTGTCTTTTCTTTCACCTCTTCCGCAGCGTACACTCCCTGTTGTGTTTTCTTTGAAAAAAAGACGGACATACATGCCCGCCTTCTCCATGGTTATTTTCTCGTTTCATTTTTTAACTATCGTTTCTATGAATTCAAATTTTCTCTGCGTTTCTTTACAGTAATAATCAATCCCGTTCCGGAAAGAATTAATAGTATAAACAGCCATACACTCGGTGTGTTGTCCCCGGTTTTAGTGCA
>ENA-OQCQ01000017-OQCQ01000017.1-human-gut-metagenome-genome-assembly--contig:-NODE-17-length-19517-cov-1.261836_pt1 | contig 19517 bp, 21 predicted proteins | sample MGYA00242761_ERZ504585 | MGnify/ENA primary metagenome ERZ504585 (study PRJEB26092, sample SAMD00036343) | human gut metagenome | host: Homo sapiens | study: EMG produced TPA metagenomics assembly of... | reverse complement strand
AATATTCAGAACATGGATTTTGTGGAGGCAGTCAAATATCTGCTGGAGTTTGCCGGATATATCCGTACTGAAACCATGCAAAAATTTCAACCGGAAAGACAGATTGGAAAGATAGAAGAAACAAAACAGAAAAAAGACATACAGAAAGAACCTTTTGTACTTCCCTCAAAATCAGAAACCAGCCGTCGGTTATATGGCTATCTGATAAAACAGCGGAAGTTGTCAAAGCAGATGATTGATTTTTGGGTAAAAAAGGGGATTTTGTATGAGAGCGGAACGTATCATAACCTGGTTTTTGTGGGAAAAGATCCGGAGGGTATCCCACGTTTTGCCAGCCAGAGGGGAACTATGGATAAATACGGAAAACCCTTTAAAGGAGATGTTACGGGGAATGACAAAACTTATGGGGTTAATCTGGTAGACCGAAACAGTGATACGATCTATGTATATGAGGCGGCCATTGATGCCATGTCCGATATGGAACTGCGTGGAGATTATCAGAACAATATCCTGGTACTTGGAATGCTTTCCGATGGTCCTTTGGAAAAGTTCTTAAAAGATTATCCTCATATCAGGAAGATACAGTTCTGTTTGGATAATGACCTGCGGGGAAGACAAGCGGCAAAAAAATTGGCAAAAAAATATACCCTTATGGAGTATGAAGTTTTTGTACGTCTTCCACCTATGGGAAAAGATTATAATGCTTTTTTGCAGTATAAAAAGGAGAACCAGGAGCTTTCCAGCCTGGTAGAAAAGGAAAGGCCGCTTCTTACCGAAACAAAAGGGACACAAATACAAAAGATAAAGAAAACGGTAGGACACAGGAACATAGTACCATACCAGATAGCACAGGCAAGATAGGAGGGTATTCTTTTGGAAAATAGCTATGATGAGGAATGTTTCAAAAAATGGGAGATCGACGAATGCGAAGCGGAGATGGAAAAAGTAGTGCAGTGGATAGGAAAGAGGAAATTGCATGGACGTGTACGGGTTGCGTTTATCGAAGAGAGCTATGAGCGGCAGGGATACCGCATGGGGATACCCAAGCAGGTGTATGTGTCCAGAGTGCTGGCAAATATCAGAAAAAGAGATGTTAGGAAGGGTGGAAAACATGGATTTTGATATGTTTTATGAAGAGTTGAAAAAGCAGATTTTGGAATTTGTCACAGAGGAAGTAAAGGGAACCATAGATTTTCGTATGGTATATAAAATGGACAACAGAATCATGGCATTGTATTTCGTCCAGAAGGAAGTAATGTAGGAATTACCACTTATGCAGAAGATTTCTATCGTATGTACAAAGAGGGAATAAGCTTTCCCTCCATTATAGAAAGCTATGCAGGGACACTTCATGAGGCAAAAGACGAAATACAGTTTACAAAAAAATATCCCAGATATTGAAAGCGAAAAAAAGAAAATATTATACCTGCTTTTATTCCAAAAGAAAGCCTGGAGTTTAGACCGAAGCTGGCGCATGTTCCGTTTGAAAATCTGGAGATTATCTTCCAATGGAATGTCCCTGGTACGGAGTATAGTGTAAAATTGCCGGAAGAATATTTCAACTACCATCAGATAGAACCGAAACAATTTTTAGCGGAACTTATTGATGATCCTTCTTTTAAAAATCAAACGGAAGTATTTTCAATTAGTAGACTTTTTGGACCTGGGGATATAGAGATACCGAAGGAACAAGAGATGTATTGTGTTACAAACCAAAATAAAAATTGGGGAGCTGCTTCTATTCTGAATAAAGATATCATGGATGAAATTGCGGATTTTTTTGGAGGGGAAACCTATATTCTTCCTGCTAGTATTCATGAGTGTTTGGCAGTAGATACACATGCGCATACGATTGAAGAACTCAAAACAATGGTTCGGGATATAAACAGTAAACCAGATTTGGTAGGGGCAGATTTTTTATCAAATGAGGTATATGTTTATGATAGTTATACCAGAGAACTAAAACTGGCAGGAGAACAAAGAACAAAGGAAATACAAAATCCTGAAAAGCAGGAGCCTATTAAGAGATAAGAAAACGGAAAGATGTAGAAAGGAGGTGGTGCAGACCAACAGAATTTTTGACAGAAGGGTAAACTCTGGATACGGGAAGGGGTGATTCTATGATTGTAAGGTAATGCCAGATGGATATTTCGTTTGTAGCTGTGGATTTCTCATGAAGACTATAAAAAAATTTAGGAGACAGGAGGAAATAAGTGAGTAATCCTAGGTAAAATGTGTAGCTACACCTCATGAAATATGAGGAATGAAATATAGTTTGGTAAATTTTTGTGAGTTTGATAAATATGCAGCAAAGAGTTATTGTGCGATTCATGGTACAAGTGAAACATTGATCTGGGAGATATTACAAAAGTGGACGAAAGGGAGATTGAACCGTTTAACATGATTTGTGGCGGAAGCCCCTGTCAGGATTTTTCCCTGGCAGGCAAGCAGGCAGGCGCGGTTTGGAAATGCCGAAGCTGCGGGTATGAGTATAACCCTCTGCAGGTACATTATTCCAAAAGGGACGCCTGCGGCATGTGTGGTTCCCATGATATTGATAAAACACGTTCTTCCCTTCTGGTGGAGTGGCTCCGTATGATACGGGGTGTCAAACCAGTATGGGGAATTTATGAAAATGTAAAAAATATTGTAGGAAAAAAATTCCGGGATACCACATTCCGGTTGTTTGAAGAAGAACTGCATGAATACGGATACCACACCTATTGGAGTGTTCTTAATGCAAAGCATTATGGAATACCCCAGAACAGGGAACGGGTATATCTGATTTTGATACAGAAGGAAATGGATAATGGAAAATTCCAGTTTCCGGAACCGCTGGAGTCCTTCCAGTGCCTTATGGATATTCTGGAGGATACGGTAGAGGAAAGATACTACTTATCCCAGGAAAAAGTACGCCGCTTGATTGAAGATATGGAAGAGAGAAAAGCCCTTTTGTTTGAGCCGGACGAAAAAATCCTGAAGGCTTTTCGGGAAAACCGGGTAAAGAGGGCCGGAAATATCAAAGGGGTGTTTGAACAGACTGGACGGGTTTATCTGCCAGACGGGTGCTGCCCTACGGTAACTGCCTGTGGTGGTGGCGGACAGCAGCCCAAAATTCTTCAAGTGGGAGATATTCATACCGGCTATGGTTCAAGCGGGGTTATTTATTCCCCTTTAGGAAGCAGCGGTGCAGTTTTGGCAGGACATGACCAGCCAAAGATTGTAGAAAAATGTCCAGGAGCAATCCGGGGCAGGTATGACCCGGAAGGCAGGATTGTGCAGACTTTGGAACTGGGAGAAAAAGAAGTCTGCCATACCCTTACTTCTGTACAAAAAGATAATATCATTCTGGTACGTCAAAAGACACAGAAAGGTTATGAGGAATGTTTGGAAAATGGTGTTGTAAATCTTAGTTATCCGTCTGTGGAAAAACGGGGAAGGGTACAGGAGCATGGGGAACTCTGCCCTACGCTTACGACATCAAATGGAATACACCGTTTAGAGTCTTTAATCCGTATCCGGAGGCTGACACCTTTAGAATGCTTCCGGCTTATGGGATTTTCCGATACGGATTTTCGGAAAGCAAAAGAAGCAGGCATAAGCAACAGCCAGCTTTACAAACAGGCAGGAAATTCCATTGTTGTTGATGTGCTGTACTATATTTTTCTGGAGCTATACAAAGCCATGCCATATCTGTTTGAGGATATTCGGCTTTCTTCCTTTTTCAGTGGGATTGGAGCTTTTGAAAAGGCATTGGAGCGTTTGGAAGAACAGGTAAACCAATAATTTCATAAGAGAAACCCAAAGCGGCAAATGGTCCATAGAGAGTCTTCCCATACTTGCTGGAAAGAGAAAAATTGCGGAAGAAGAAGCAGCCTGCATGGGAGTCTGTGCAAAAGCGTTGATAGCAGAATGGAAGAACTGCTGTCACATCAGACACAGGAGGCTGGCAGATTTGCTAACAGAACTGGGGTTTTGTTAGCAGAAATAGAAGTAGGAAGTGGAAAAACCGATAGCAGATGTTTGGAACTGCTATCGGTTTTTACCTATATGGAACGCAGGTCTGCTATCAGTATCTGCGTTTTGCTATCTATTTGATCCGGGGTATTAGGGGTGTCCCCTAACAAGATGGGATTTTGTACGGTAAAATCCGTATCTTGCAGAGGACTGGCATAGCCAGTCTGGACACTGGGAAGTTATACGGTGACCGATAGCAGGTCTTAGGAGTTGACAGCAGATAGCGTTGGAGTAGAAATCGGTAGATGAAATATGTGATAAAGATAAGGAAAGGGGGAGCATGAAAAAAGAAACAATGAAATGCAGAAAAGAAATCCGGCTGTACTCATGGGAGTTGGAAGAGTTACAAAAACAGGCAGAAAAGATGGGGCTTTCCGATTCCCAGTACCTTCGTATGCTGATTACCAACCGTCCCAGGGATTACCCGGAAATCCGTCAGGAACTGGAACGCATGAACCAGGAAATCAACCGGATTGGTGTAAACATTAACCAGATTACCCATAACAATAACAGCGCCCTTTATTCCAGGGAAGATAAACACCGTCTGTATGTGTTTTTGAAGCAGATAAAAACACTGGTAAGCCAGGTGCAGGAAAGGCTGTAGGTTATGGCAATTACAAAGTGCCTGCACATGAAACAGGCAAAAACGGGCTATCCGGCAAAACATCTGGCAAACGGTCTTCGCTATATTATGAACCCGGAGAAAACAGAACATGGCCGCTATGTCTGTGGACATAACTGTATTCCTGAACAGGCATTATCCCAGATGGTAGATACCAAACGTCATTTTGGAAAGCTGGATAAAAGGCAGGGCTACCATTTCATTCTTTCGTTTGAGGAAGATGAGGTTTCGGAAGAAGAAGCCTTCCAAGTGGTAGGAGAGTTTGTGACAGAATTTCTTGGGAAGGATTTTGAAGCGGTTTATGCAGTCCATAATGATACGGACCATATTCATGGGCACATTATTTTTAATTCAGTACGCTGTACTACGGGATATAAATACGATTATAAAAACGGGGATTGGGAAAACATCATTCAGCCTCTGAGCAACCGGATATGCAGGGAGCATGGTTTATCTGTGCTGGATCTGGAAGAAGCAAAGGAAAAACGCAAACAAAAAGGACAGGAAGAAAAATCTCTTTCTGAACGGGACAGGCGGATCAGAAGAGATGTGGACCAGGCATTACAGGACGCAGGTTCTTATGAGGAATTTCTTGAAAATCTTTCCAGCATGGGATATGAGTTGCGGGGGAGAAAGCGCCTTTCTGTTCGGGAACCCGGAGCAGGAAGGGCAAGGCGGCTTGACCAGATAGGGGAAGAATATACAGAGGAAAGGCTTCGGCAGCGTTTTGGACGCCTTCCAATCCCGGAAATGACCGGAGAGGAGATACCGGTAGAATGGACGTATGTGTTTATCCCATACAGGGAGCGGCATTTGACCAGATACCAGAAGGAACGTTTTCTTCGCAGGTACCGGCAGGGGAAACCAATGGCAGACTCTAAAACCTGGAAATACAGGGCAGCAATCCATGAATTGAAAAAATTGCAGGAGGAATTTGATTTTCTGGCAGCTTATCGCATACAGGATAAGGCGCAGTTGAAAGCCATTTCTGATGCAACAAAGGAACAGCTTTGGGAAAACAGCAGGGCAAGAAAGCAGCTACGAAAAGAAATGGTTCCTTATGAGGAAATGCTTCTGTTTCTCAATAAGCTGCAGGAAAAACAGATGGAAGCAAAACTTTATCAGGAAGGGTATCAGGAATTTTTTCAAGACCACCAGACATACCAAAACCTTCTTGGGCAGTTAAAAGAAATGGGATATTCCTTGTCTGAGGCAGAACAGACAGACGCTTATTTCTTTGAGAAAGAGGAGCGTTTGCGGATTGAACGGAAAAAAATCTTAAAAGAAAAAAGGATTGCAGAGCGTCTGCATGAAAAAGCAGAAGAAAAAGAAAAGTTGGAAGCACAGCAGAAGGAAAAGAATAGGAAACCGTCTGCGAGGGGCAGAGGAAAAGGAGGGTAAATGACAGTAGAAGGACAACGGTATCTGGAAGAATGCCGGAAAGTTTTAAAAGAAGAACAGATGGACGCAGTTTCTATGGGGCTGGATTTTGGTCTTCCTGTTTCGGATATCCAGAAGGTAGTTAAGAGTAACCAGGAAGCCCCGGTGATGAAAGCAATCATCATAGGGCTTATGGAAGGGATTGGGGAAATCGACTTTTTATGTGAAGGAAATTATAACCAGTTCCAGGTACGGGAAATCGTAGAGGGCTTAAAAAACGGGCTGGATCTGGAAGAGGTGAAAACCTATGCTGGAAATGAACTGCCGGCCAGCCGTATGCGGACCATGCGGATACAACTGGAAGAGTCAAAGGCAAAAAAAGAAGTTCCGAAAGATGAAGAAATGCGTTCTTATATGAAAAATCTTATGGGGATCATGGAACAATCCATTCAGCAGTTTCGGGAAAGCAATGACCGTTTTACAGCCTTGTCCTCTCTGGTAAAGGAGCATGTTGTTGAAGAGAAAAACCAGGAGATTAAAGACCTGTATGAGAACCTGCAATATAAAGATAAAAACATACAGGAATTAAAAGAAAAGCTGGCAAAGAAAGAGCAGGAAATTCAGGATCTGAAAAAGAAGCAGAAAAATACAGGGAAAAAACAGAAGCTGCTTCCAGGGAAACAAAAGTGGTATTGGAAGAAAAAAGCATACAAACAGCGGAAGGGCTACAAAAAAGTAAGCACCGGCTGCTTGGGATTGCCATGCTTGGGAAAAAAGTACCCAAAAGTGTTGTGGAGAAAATTCTGGAATATAACCTGTCCGCAGAACAGTTGGAAGAAATCCGCCAGTGCGTAGAAAGTGGGCTGGCAGATGCAGAAATTCTTCAGGTGATGGAGAACAGCCCTTCACCAGAGAGAATGAAAAAAATGCGGGAAATTATCCTTTTGATGCGGAAACGGAAGGCGGGTGTGTAAATGGCAGAACTTGAACATGTGGTAAAAACATTTTCCCTTTTGGAAACTGCCGAAAAGGAACAGCCCTTTCTTACCAGGGAGCAGAAACAGGATTTGTACCGTATTGCTTTTCATAAGGAGTCTATGGAAGAGGTAGAAAAAATTATTTTGCAGTTACAGGCGCCTCATGCAGGAAAGGAAGAAAAAGAGCGTATTCTTTATCATTACCTTGAACCGTTTTTTCAGGTTCCGGAAAATATTTTGCAGATTGAGAATTATATTTTTCAGCTTCAGTATATGACCTATGAAAAGGAAAAAGCAAACCACATGCTGGAGGCTCTCTAAAACAGGAAAATATCCAGTATGACCTGGAAGCCATGCTTACAGAAGGAAAAATAAAGGCGGCTGTTCCAGTAAAAAAGGACAGGGCAATGGGATAGGAGGGAGCGCATGAGTGAAATACAAGATGCGGCGCAGATTATTAAAGTTTCCTTTGAAGGCGCAGAAATCATTCTGAAAATGGGAAATACAGGCTGGCAGTTTGTAAAAGATATTTGTGCGGTATTTAAAAAAGTTCTGGATCAGGAAAAACTGTCAGGGAAAACTTCTGTACAAAAGCTCCTGAAAATGGGAGGCGATTTACAGGTTTTCCGTTTTGAAACAAAAGACCTGGAGCGGGTAAAAGCCCTGGCAAATAAGTATGGGATTTTATATTCCATTTTGCCGGATTTAAATGAGAAGGACGGTATGAGTGAAATTTTGTTCCATTCCCAGGCAGCGCCCCGTATTCAGTCCATGATGGCAAAAATTGAACATTCCAATATTGGGACGTTAGATGAATACTATGAAAATGCAGAGCCGGATAAGGTAGAGCAGTTGGTAGAAGAAGTAAAAAAGCCTGCCCTGCCGGAGCCGAAGGAGTGTGAACTGGTTGCGCGGGAGCTGGCGAAAAACCAGGTGGAGAAGATCAGTAATGTCCGTTCCCGTCTGAATATGACCTGGCTTCAGATCTGGCCGATTATCTGCTACATGGAAGAACAGGGGATTTTGGAAAAAGGGAAGGAAGGTACGGTGACACTGACCAGGACACCGGAACAGGTTGAAGAATTGGTAGATTCCCAGCAGTGGAAACAGTTGTTTGGGGAAGAGGAAGCCAAAAGACGCAGCACTGGAAGCAGCCAGGAAACAGAAGAAAAGATGCAGGTCATTCGGCGTATCCAAAAGGAGAAACGGAACAATCCAGGTGTGAATGCCATTACCATAGACCAGAAGCTGGTATATGAAGAAACAGAGCATCATATCAAAACCAGGATTCCGTACCGTAAGAATGAATTTATCTGGCTGGATAAATCGGAAATTAGCTGGATTAATGACCATAAGACGATTTTTGCAGGATTGGAAAAGAAGAAGGAGTATGCAATTTTAGACCTGGAGGACCGTTTTCTTAGAAAAACTTCGGGGGAAGATTTATATAGGGAAAGCTATGACCCGGTACACAGGGAACGTGCCAGACAGGAGCAGGAAAAGATACGCAGAAGAAGGGAGCAGAATTACAGGAAGGCACAACAGAACCTGGAAGCAGGGAGAAGAACCATACAGGGGCAAAGGAGGTAGAGAACCGGAGCAATTCAGAAAAAGAAGAAACAGTCCTGGGGCATGTATCTTATTGGTGGCATAGCTTCCGGCTATGGAGGTTATCTCTTGAACGTGTGTTATCAGCCCGGAAAGGATATCAATTATTTTTTAAACCGTCTGGATCAGGTGATGGCAGCCCCGTTTGCCAATTATTGGAACGAAACTTCCTTAAAAGCAATCATTCTGGGGATTTTTGTATATGTGATCGGTATGGTCATGTATGTAACCAGCCGGAAAAACTATATGCCGGGACAGGAATTTGGTACCGCTGTTTTTGCAGATCCGAAAAAGGTGGCAAAGCAGTTTGCGGATAAAGATGAACACAATAATCTGATCTTATCCCAGAATGTCAGGCTGTCCATGAATACCAGAAAGACCAGGAGAAACCTAAATGTCCTGGTAATCGGAGGAAGCGGCGCTGGAAAAACCTTGTTCATGGTGAAACCCAATCTCCTTCAGTTAAGCAGGGCTTCCCAGATCATTACAGATCCCAAAGGGGAGATTTTAAGATGCTGCGGAGGTATGCTGAAAGCGCATGGATACCGGATACGGGTGCTGAACCTGGTGGAAATGGAGCAGTCTAACGGATATAACCCATTCCGCTATATCCGCTCTGAAACAGATATTGTAAACTGGTTACTAACCTGATCAATAATACCACTCCGAAAAACGCACAGCCCAGTGATCCATTCTGGGAGAAAGCCGAGTCTTTGTACTTGCAGGCCATTTTTCTTTATGTGTGGCAGGAGTGTGAAATGGAGAAAAGGAATTTCCGTATGGTTTTGCAGCTCTTGAATGAGGCAGAAGTCCATGCAGACGGTTCCCCTTCTGATTTAGACCGGCGTTTCCGCAGACTGGAGAGAAAAAAGGGAAGCAACCACCCTGCTTTAATCCAGTATAATAAAGTGGTACGGGGTGCCGGAGATACGGTAAGGAGTATCATCATTTCCGCAAATGCAAGGCTGGGATTGTTACAGAACCCACAAATTTTGCGGATTCTGGATCATGATGAAATGGAGATTGAGGAGATTGGGATTGGTGTTGACGGGGACAGAAACCGGAAGACTGCACTTTTTTGTGTAACGCCGGATTCGGATAAGAGTTATGCCTTTTTAATTGGTATGCTTTATTCCCAGATTTTCCAGGAATTGTATTACCAGGCAGACTTCCATTATAATGGAAAACTTCCCATTAACGTGAATTTCATGCTGGACGAATTTGCCAACGTGCCATTGCCAGATGACTACTGCAGCCTCCTTAGTACCATGCGTTCCAGGAATATTTCATGTACCATTTTTATCCAAAACCTTGCCCAGATCAAGGCTTTGTTTGAGAAAACCTGGGAAACCATACCGGGTAATTGTGATTCTCTGGTATATCTTGGTGGGAATGAACAGTCCACGCATAAGTATATCAGTGAGTCCCTGGGAAAAGGAACCATTGATAAAAAAAGCAGTGGGGAAACCAAAGGCCGGCAAGGGAGCAGTTCCCGGAATTATGATGTGCTGGGGCGTGAGCTTTTGACACCGGACGAAACCCGAAAGCTGGATAACTCAGAGTGTATTTTGTTAATCAGGGGTTGTGATCCTATTATTGATAAGAAATACAATACTTTTGCACACTCCAGATTTTCGGAAACAGAAGATGGCGGGGCTGCGCCTTATATCCATGACAGAATGGCTGCCCAAAAACAGGCGGTACAGATTTTAAGTGAAGAATCCCTGGATTATTATAAGAAGAAAAAGGAACAGGGAGAAGATGTTCAGATTGTGGAACTGTCTTTTGATGAAATTTTTTCTTATGAGCCTATTCCTAAGAAGATTTTTTCGGAGGAAGAGCTGAAAGAGAACCAGAAGAAGAGAACGGTAGAGGAGGTGAGGCCGCCGAAGAAAACGGAAAAACCGGTACAGACAGAGGAAGAAAAACTTTCTGAATTATTAGAAAGCCATGTTTATAATGAGGAACAGTTGGGAGAAATCATGCTTGCCATTGGTGCTGGAATTTCGTATGATAAAATCCTTCAAATGGCAGATACAAAAAACAGTGCTGAAAAGATGAAGGAAATCCGTAAAAAATTTACAAAAGAAACAGCCTCGGATTAAAGAAGGCAGATTTTTGGAAACCTGTAGTTTTGCATTACGCAGGGCAGGTTTTCAAAAATCTGTCTTTTTGCGTAATGCGGTATCAATCACATGAAAAGGAGTAAAAAGATATGAAGATCAAAGAGGTTATCAGAAAGAAACAGAACCGCTTGAAAAAATCTCTACTGGGAGTCCTGGCAGTAAGCGCTGCCACTGTTTCCCTGTTCCCCCAGACTGTCATGGCTTCCGGGGTAAGTGACGTAACACAGCCGCTTATGAATTTAAAGACACTGGTGATCAGTATTATCGGTGCGGTGGGTGTGATTATCCTGGCAAAAAACGTGATGGAATTTGCACAGGCTTACCAACAGCAGGACAGTTCTTCTATGAACAGTGCCATTAAAGGAATTGTTGCAGGGCTTATTATGGCAGCCATTTCCTCCGTTCTTACTTTCCTGGGAATTAGCTAAAACCATTCTTCTTTTTGAGATAAGCAGATAAGAAGAGAGGTGAAGTGATGTTTAATTTAGGAGAGGCGATCCTTGCACTTTTGGAAATCGTGTTTGGATTTTGGAATAACCAGGTCAGCCTCGTATTTGAACTTTTAGGACAGTCCCCTACCGGGTTCAAAGGAGGCGGGCCCTGGGGGATCATTGAAGGGATTGAACCCCTTTTTGTTGGGATAGGCTCTGCCCTGGTAGTCCTTTTTTTCGTCATTGGGTTTTGTGCAGAGTCGGTAGATATCCGGGAAGAAATTCGGTTTGAAGCAATCCTCCGTATGTTTATCCGGGTTGCCATTGCACAGTGGCTGGTATCTTATAACATTACCATTATGAAAGCCCTGTTTACTTCCTGTGGAAACCTGGTGGGGCATTTGGGGCAAAACCAGAGTGTGGAGTTATCCATTGACCCGGCGCAGGCAGAAGTGATCAAAGATTTGGGATTTGGAACCAGTATCGTGTTCCTGATACTTGCTGTTTTCCTGTCTTTAATCGTTATTATCTGTGGTTTCTTCCTGCTGTACAATGTTTATTTCCGCTTTTTGAAAATTATGGTAATTGTACCTTTTGGGGCGATTGCCAGCAGTACCCTGGCTGGAAACCGGGGGCTTAGCAATACCTTTGTAGCCTATATGAAATATTTTATCAGTGTCGTTTTGAGGCAGTCACAATGGCGCTGGCAATCCTTTTGTGTAACCAGTTTATTTCCTCCGGACTTCCGACCTTTACCGGAGATTATGAGGACTGGGCCAAAACCCTGATTTATTTGGGGGAAATGACCTTTACGGTTGCGCTGACGGTAGGCACTGTAAAAGGAGCGCAGAACCTGACTTCCAGGGCACTGGGATTGTAGGAGGAAAGGATTGTGCAGGAAAAAGGGATACAGATGACACTATTTGAATATTTTCAGGACGCAGAATGCTTCAGCCTTAAAGAAGCAGTGGCTTGTGTAGAACAGGTAAAAGAGGTAAAAGAACCCAGTATCCGGGCAAGAATTTATGAGGGAATAGAAAAGGGGCTTTTTTCCAGGATAGCCAAAGGAGTCTATACGGTTACCAAAGAACAGGACGGAGAAGAGGTAACTTGTATGCTGGTTCAGGGAAATGGAAGGGATTTGAGCTTTTTAAAAGATAACAGTATAGATGCCATTATTACAGACCATGCTTATGACCTGAAAAAAAGCCTGAAAGGGGGAAACCGGGATTTTGCCGCCTATGAATGTTTTCAATATACGCAGGAAGACTTTGATGAAAAATACCGGGTGTTGAAAAAAGGGTGTTTTCTGGTAGAGTTCATGCCGGAAGAAAATGGGGAAAATTATGAACACCTCTATCAGATGAAAAAAAATGGCGAAAGAAGCAGGACTTGAATATTATGCAAAAGTCGCCTGGAAAAAAGGAAATTTCGTTGCCAATACGGGAAGAAAATCTAAAAATACGGAAGAGATTGCATTTTTTACGAAAGGAAAAGCCAGGAATTTACGCCCAGATGCGAAAAAGGATAAGGCGGAGCCAGGAATATCCCACTATATGTCAGGCGCCAGGGGAATGCTTCCAACGGTCTTTGACATTGAACCGCCAGGGAAAAACTCCCGTATTCATCAGGCAGAAAAACCAGTGCAACTTTTGCAGCAGATCCTTGGATTTGTAACAGAAGAAAAGGAGTGGGTACTGGATCAGTTTGCAGGTTCGTTTTCCCTGGGGGAAGCAGCACTTTTAAATGAACGGAATGCAATCTGCATTGAAATTAATGAAGAATATTTTGAAAAGGGAAAAGAAAGGCTTCTGTCTGCAAAGAGCAGGAGCCGGTAAGAAGGGAGGATATGTAAATGGAACAGGAAGAAAAACTCAGCCTGGATTTTGGCAATGGGGAGATCTATGAGGTCTGGCTGGAAGTTGCAACTTATCCGGCTGATAAAAACATCAAAGTTTGTGTGTTTACGGAAAAAGAGGAAGAGATATGGAAACTTTTTGAATTGACCACAGATATGGGAATTCCGCTGGAAAAGAACCAGACCTTTTTGCTCCCAGGCTATGATCTGGAGCAGATCGTAGAATTTGTCAAAAAAAACGGGCTTGGACAGTTAAAAGAAGAAATTTGCTGTTCTGGTTGTATGGAATATCCACTGTTTGAATTTCAGGAAGAAACTTTAAAGAAATTAGACCCGGAGGGATATGCAGCCTATGAGCAGGCATACCAGGAACGGGGAGAAGTAAAAAATCCAGAATTTCAAAAGGAAATCAAAACAGCAGATTTTCAATGGGCGTATGGAACCGAAGAACTGGCATTGCGGGTAGATTATTACGCAATGAACCAGAACCTTTATGTGGAACTGTATAGTAAGGAAGATGGGGCGTGGGAACCGTTTTCAGATTTGACCGTAAACCTTCCCGGATATTGCCTGGAACCTGGAACTGCCTGTATCAGCGGTGATTTTAGTAAGGAAAATATCCAATTTATTCAGGAGCATGGACTGGGAACTTTGCTTCCCTGGAAGGCACAATCCGGTATGGGGCAGTACGCGGTGGTGAAATTTCATCTGGAGGAGCTGCGTAAGTTTGACCAGGCTGGGGTTGCCGCCTTTTGCAATCAACATGGATTACAGAAAACCATGCAGGAAGAGCGAAGACAGAGCAGATAAAAAACAGATACAGGAGGTTATGTATGGAGATTGAATTAAGTGAGGACCTACAGCATTATAAAGAATCCCTGGTTCTAGGACTTACAGCAAAACAGTTTTTGTTTTCGGCATTGGCATTGGGCGTAGGAACTGGGATTGTCCTGCTTTTGTATGAAAAAATCGGGATTACTTTGAGCTGTTATGTGGCAACCCCTTTTGTTGTACCTCTGGCACTGACTGGGTTTTATAACTATCATGGGCTGACATTCTGGCAGTTTGCAGGGAAGATGATTTATTTTTCCTTTTTTAACCGCCCTTTGGTGTATGGCTCTACGGAATCGGTGCAGGAACTGAAACAGATTTATATGGAAACCCGTCAGGAAGAAGAACGGGAAGTACAGCAAAGGAAAAAGGAACAGAAAAAAGAGAAGAAAGGTGGTGATGTCAACGTGGTGAAAAAGAAGGCAATCCGTATGGGAATCGTAACGGTAGTGATGATTGTACTTGGTGCGGCAGCAGCGGTGTGGTATAAGATGTACCGTTGACCAGAATATTCAATCAAGGCGTGAAATAGCGCCTGCTCTCCATTTCAGGAGAGGGATACACAGACATGTAGCGGCAGATGGAAGCTGCTGTGTTTGTGGTCCCATCTGCCTGAAAGGAGGAAATTAGAGATTGTCAATTTTTTCAGATAAGTTTGACCAGTTAAAAAAAGCAGATAAAGCAGTAAAATCCCCGAAATATCTTCAGGAAGTCATGGGGATTGGGAGAATTGCAGAAAATGGCATTTTTGAAGTAGGGAAGGGGATATATTCCAAGACATATCGTTTTTTTGGATATTAACTATGTAACCGCAGGTGCAGAAGAACAGATGCGGATTTTAAAGCAGTATTGTAAGACGGTAAATGCCATTGATGTATATTTTCTTATTACCATTTTTAATCGGAATAAAAATATGCAGGATTTCCGGGAGCATGTACTTTTCCAGGAAAAAAGGAGATGGTTTTAACTGGCTGCGTGGAAGTTATAACCAGATTATTGAAAAGCGCATTGTAGATGGAAGGCAGGGGATTGAGCAGGAAAAACTGCTGACTGTATGTGTAGAACGGAAATCCTACGAACAGGCAAAAGCATTTTTTGCCACTTTTGAAGCTACCTTAAAACAGAACTTTGGAGAACTTGGTCCTGCATTGAAGAATTAAATGCAGAAGAGCGGCTGCGGGTACTTTTCAATTTTTACCGTATAGGGGAAGAAGAACAATTCTCCTTTGATTTCAGACAGGCGTTAAAAAAGGGCGGTGATCCTAAAAATGATATTTCACCAGGGTATATGCAGTTTTACCCAGGTTATTTTGAAACGGAACGGAAAAAATGCAGGGCATTATTCATTAAAAAATATCCGTCTTCTTTATCGGATACCTTTTTAAATGAGATTACCAGTCTTCCGGTTCATAGCATCACTACAATCTGCATTGTACCAGTACCAAAAGAACTGGCAAATAAGGTTCTTCAGAAGAAATATCTGGGCATTGAAAATGATATTTTAAAGCAGCAGAGAGTCCGTAATAAAAATAACGACTTTTCCAGTGACATTTCTCATATCAAGAAAGTCCAGAAGGAGAAGATTGTAAATCTTATGGACGACGTGCGGGAAAATGACCAGAACCTGTTTTATACAGGGGTTAATTTCCTGATCATGGCAGAGGACAAGAAGGAGCTAGACAGTGTAACCGAAACCATTAAAAATATCGGCAATGGACGCATGTGCCAGATTGAAACCCACTATTATCAGCAGAGGGAAGCTATGAATACCATACTTCCAGTGGGAAACCGGCAGATCAGCACAATGCGGACCATGCTCACAAGGGATATTGCAGCCCTTCTTCCCTTTAATGTACAGGAATTAAACGAAAAGTCCGGCGTCTGCTATGGCATTAACCAGGTTTCTCATAACCTTTGCATTGGAAACCGGAAAAAACTGGCAAATGGAAATGGAATGGTATTCGGTGTCCCCGGCTCCGGAAAATCCTATTTCAGTAAGTCGGAAATGCTGCAGGTGTTCTTAGGAACAGATGATGATATTATCTGTATCGATCCGACACTGGAATATTTTGATATTGCAGAAGCCTGGAAACCAGGCGGCAATCATTAACCTGTCTACCTATACAAAGAATTACATCAATCCTTTGGAGATGGATGTCTGGGCGCTGGATTTAAACGATTCCCAGGGATATATCCGAGATAAAGGAGAATTTATGCTGGGGCTGTGTGAACAATGTTACGGGGATAATCTAAACAGCCGCCATAAATCCATTATAGACCGTTGTGTACGAAAGCTGTATATCGACATTGCAAAGGCAAGGGAAAAGCATATCCCTACCATGTCAGAATTTTATGAGTTATTGTTGGAGCAGCCAGAAGAAGAGGCAAAGGACATTGCTTTATCGTTGGAGCTGTTTGTAAATGGCTCTTTAAATATTTTCAATAACCATACCAATGTGAATGTACAGGCAAGGTTCATTGTCTATGGTACCAGGGACCTGGGGAAAGAGCTGGGAGCCATTTCCACTCTGGTCATGCTGGAAAATATCAGTGCCAGGATTGCAGAAAACGCAAAGAAAGGAAGGGCAACCTGGCTTTATATAGATGAGTTCCATACGGTTCTTGACCGGGAGTATAGTGCGAAATTTTTGTTCAGCCTCTGGAAAAAAGTGAGGAAGCAAGGGGGACTATGCACAGGAATCACCCAAAATTTGGTTGATATGCTGCAGAACTATACAGCCATGACCATGCTGGGGAACAGTGAGTTTATTGCCCTGTTAAAGCAGTCCAATGTAGACAGTCAGGAATTATCCACTGCAGCAGGAATTCCAGAAGCACAATTAAAATATGTAGATAATTCTCCTTCCGGTACGGGGATCATTAAGTATGGAAATACCTGTATTCCATTTGATAACCGTATGGAAAAAGAAGCCAATCCGCTGTATGCGCTTTTCAATACCAACCTTCACGAAAAGGCGTTGCAGACAAAGCAGGAGTAATGTAATCTGAAAGGAACTTTTTCTTTTATCTGTAAAGGAAAAGGTATGACAGACGAGAAAAAATTAGGCAACAGCAAAAATTATAAGTCGGTAAAGTAGAAAAAGGATAGGACAAAAAGAGTGCAGTTCTTTTATCAGGCACTCTTTTTGTATATCATGGGAAAGGTGGCAGAATGGCTGAAACATATCAAATAGAAATGATTTAGAACAGTTGGAAAGACTTTTAAAAAATCTGCCGGAGGGAATTATGCTGGAGATTTGTTTTGGAAAGGAAGAACATGGAGAAGACACATAAAATAGATGTGGTAAGTATACGCCTGGTGGAAGAACCTCCTCTATACAGTAGTAAAGAATTAAAAAATCCCTGTGATGTGGCAGAACTCTTTCAGGATTTTTTAAAAGATTGTGACCGGGAAATGTTCTGTATTTTAAACCTTCGGACAAAAAACCAGGTTATTAATGTCAACGTAGTAGGTATGGGAACGTTAAATAGTGTACTGGTTCACCCAAGAGAAGTATTCAATCTGCGATTTTATCCAATGCCAGCAGTATCATTTTGGCACATAACCACCCTTCCGGTGATCCAGAACCAAGCAGGCATGATATAGAAGTGACAAAGCGATTGGCAGAAGCCGGCAATCTTATGGGGATTGAGGTGTTGGATCATATCGTGGTGGCTGAGAACCGGTATTTTAGTTTCAGGGAAGAAAACATACTACCAGAATACTTTCAAATGGAAGAAGTAGCAGCAGAGCAATCTCTTCCTTATGTAAAGAGTGAGAAAGAGAAGGTACATTAATTATTGCAACAGTGAAATACATTGACTGGTTTTGACAGAACATGTATAATAAAATAAGAAACAGAAAATAAAAGTAGCTAAATAGACAAATATCGTCAAAGTGTAAACATAAAATTCTTGACGAACAGGTTGTATTATGCTATAATCCCAAATCTTGAAGGAGTATACATGGCAAAGAAAAAAGTTTATGCTGTAAAAAAGGGTAAGCAAACCGGTTTGTTTTATTCATGGAATGAGTGTAAAGAGTCGGTAAGTGGATATCCGGGAGCAGAGTATAAAGGTTTTGAAACAGAAGAGGAAGCGAAAAACTATTTAGAGAATAGGATACAAGAAATTAAAAAAGTAGATATAGAAGAGAACACAACAAACCAGTTAGTTGTATATGTAGATGGTAGTTTGATGAGAAAATAGGAAAATATGCTTTTGGGTGTATTATTCTTACACCAAGAGGAGAAACTATTAGAGAATCAGGAAATGGAAATGAACCGGACTCTTTAGCAATTAGAAATGTTGCTGGTGAAATGCTTGGTGCTATGTATGCAGTACAATGGGCAATTAAGAATGGTTATCATAACTTAGAACTTCGTTATGATTATGAAGGAATTGAAAAGTGGGCTCAAGGAGAATGGAAGGCAAAGAATACACTTACTCAGAAATATGCAAATTTTATGAAGAGTAAATCAGATATTCTAAAAATTTCTTATCAAAAGGTAAAAGCTCATTCTGGAGATCATTATAATGAAGAAGCAGATAAATTAGCCAAAGCTGCTTTAACAGAAGGTAATGGGATTCCTAAAGTTAAAAGAGGCGATTTTTGGTTTACAGTTGAGGGAATTTCAGATGAAGATTTGTCAACAGTTATAGCACTTGCTGTTGATGAAATTGGAAAAGACAATCTAATTATAGATGAAAAAAAGATTGCTCATGGAAAAGCAGTTTCTTTAAAAATGTAACAAAAGTAAAGATAGAGTAGTTGTGACACATTATCAAAAGCATAATAAAGTAGTAATGCAAGGAAGACCAGAAGTGTTATTTTCTACTATTATTGGATATATTACTGAATTAATAGAAGTAGAAGAAATTCCTAAAATTTTTAATGAAATTAGTTGATTGTCTTGAAAAATGCTTGATTTGCAGGCATATTCGCAGGTTTGCAGATTGATTTTACTACTCATTTACTACTTTTAACGAATTGAGCCTTGATATGCAAAAAGCACCTGCGGACTGCCGGATAGACCGCTGCACCACCTTACGCGGCACGTCGAAAAGAAAAAATAAAATAAGCACCACCTATAAGGCGGCGTTTCTCACTCCTACACAGGAGAACAGGAACGCTGCTTTTTTTATGCCCTCGTGTTACGCAGTAAGGGCAAACAAAGCCTTGATTTATGCGGCTCTTAGAGCGTGGAAATGAGAAAGACAAGGGTTGATACCTTTTCCCTCAAAACCGCGTTTCTACTGCGTAACAAATCCAACGAAAAGGAGTGACGAAGCTATGGCAGTTTTCCGCGTGGAAAAGAACAAAGGTTATACCGTTATGAGCAACCACCATTTACGCAACAAGGAGCTTTCCTTAAAGGCAAAGGGCTTGTTGTCGCAAATGCTCTCACTTCCCGAGATTGGGACTACACCCTTGCAGGACTGTCCCTTATCAACCGGGAAAAGATTGACGCTATCCGGGAAGCAGTACGGGAACTGGAAAATGCCGGATATATACAGCGTTCAAGGGAACGTGATGAGAAAGGATGCTTACGCGGTACAACGTATGTTATCTATGAGCAGCCGCCTAAGTTGGATTTACCTACATTGGAAAAACAACTTGGATAATCCAACATTGGAAAAGCCTAATGTTGGAAAAACCTACGTTGG
>ENA-OQCQ01000015-OQCQ01000015.1-human-gut-metagenome-genome-assembly--contig:-NODE-15-length-19775-cov-1.134823_pt1 | contig 19775 bp, 17 predicted proteins | sample MGYA00242761_ERZ504585 | MGnify/ENA primary metagenome ERZ504585 (study PRJEB26092, sample SAMD00036343) | human gut metagenome | host: Homo sapiens | study: EMG produced TPA metagenomics assembly of... | reverse complement strand
TTATATACAGCTGTTCATACAGCAATTATGTCTGATTATATTGATATATTGTATTTTTGTACCGCCTGTTAGACATTATATAATAGATTGCTGTGACTTGCCACTATTTTTTATATTCACGACAGGTAACAATTGTCTGCTGTAAACGGAATGAATATATGAGCATCTCATCCGCCTGTATGCTTTGACCATCTGTAGAAAAAATTCTCCCAAGTGCATCAGCATACAGTTTTAGCTGTGTGCTGTATCTGTCGATAAGCTCTTTAGCAGCATTTACCCTGTCTGTCTTATAATCAAGCAGCACTATTTTATCATTTTCCAGCCAGAATACATCAATAATTCCCTGAACCAGCGCTCCCTCATAGTCCATCACAAAAGGCTTCTCTTTAAACAAATCGCCCCTCTTATCCGCCTGTGCCATACGCGCTGCCACATCTGATGATACAAACTGCTCTATAAGCTTTGGTCTGGTCAGCCTGTACATGTCATCTGTGATAAGCCCCTTTTTTAGCATTTCATCCATGCTTTTCTTCACAAAAGCACTGACTGCCACATGGTCTTTTGTATCTATATCACACAGACTCTTGAAATCCAGACACTCCATGACACGGTGCACTGCAGTTCCTCGCAGCGCTCCCTGATTCACACCTGCTGCATTTTTAGGCTCTTTGCTTTCATTAGAAGCACCGCCTGCCTCATCATCCCTCGCAAAGTCCGGCACATACGTCTCCTTCTCCTCCAAAAGGAACTTAGGCCGCTCTGCTTCCCTTTCTGTGCTGTCGTACTTTTCAACCATAGAGTCATGTTTCAGCTCTGAAACCGAGTATTTGCTTTTTTTAGTTATATCAGAAGCATATGCATACTCAAAATCAAAGCCCTCTGCGAGCTTTTTGACTTTTGTTTCATCCGCTTTACTTATCTGCTTAACAAGCTGCATTTTCGATATATCGTTTGCCGCCATATCCATCGCAGTTCGTGCAGCAAACTCTGCTGCATCGACTGTGGATACCGTATACTTATCCGGGTATGACAGCATGGCCGGTATAATCCAGTCCAGGTAACACCCTGCGCCCTCCCTTTGTCCGAAGCTTATTGGCTGGTTCGCATTTACATTGCCCCTATACCTCTCAAAGGATTTTTGGGCATTTGAAAGTCCCCCTGTCATGATTATCTTTTCCTTTGCCCTGGTGAGCGCTACATAAAGCACACGCAGCTCCTCTCCCAGATTTTCCCTTTTAATGCGGCTTTCTATCTCATTTCTGATTAGTGATGGTCGCTTTGTCCTTGGGCTTTTTGTTTTTTCCACAAGGCCAAGACCCAGCTTTTCATGTATCACCAGGTCTGATTTTGTGTCCTGCGTGTTAAAGCCCTTGCCAAGCCCGGAAACAAACACTACAGGAAACTCAAGACCCTTGCTCTTATGGATTGTCATAATGCGCACCACATCGTCATTCTCGCCTGCGGTATCGGCCTCTCCGTAGTCTATCTCGTATTTCTGCTGTATATCTATGTACCTGACAAAGTGAAACAGTCCCTTGTAGCTGGTCTTTTCATAGGCTGCGGCCATCTCAATCAGCATATCTATATTCTGTCTGCGCCGTTTTCCTGCCGGCATGGCCGATGCATACCTGTAAAAGCCAGTCTCATCAAGCATCATGTACAAAAGCTCATGGATTGGCGTATCAGCAACAGCACCTCTTAGTCTCTCAAATACCAAAGCGAGGCTTTAAGCTTCTCGTCCTCATAGCCATTCTCACCTGCCATGGCGCTAAGTGCAGCCTGTGCAAAGCTTACGCCCTTAAAGGCAGACCTAATCTGTGCCAGCTCCTCATCATCCATGCCCACGATAGGCGAAGCAAGCACTGCTGCCATCGGAATATCCTGCAGCGGATTGTCGAGTATGCGAAGCATTGACAGAATCACCTGTATCTCATACGATGAGAAGTAGCCTGTATTCGACTCTACATGCGCCGGAATATCACAGTCCTTTAATACTGCTGCCACTGTATTGCCCCAGGTTGCAACACTTCTCGAAAGTATCACTATATCCCTGTACTGCACGGCTCTTAGCTGCCCTGTCTTTTTATCAGTCACCATGCCGTTTTCCATCAGACTCCTGATACGGTTTGCAATCAAAAGAGCCTCTATCTGCACCTTATCTCCATCCTCATCCTCTATAATTTCAGACAGCTCCTCGTCCTTGTAATCAACAAGCAAAAGCTCAGGACGCATCGTCTTCTCTGGATAGCTTGCACCGGGATACAGTGCCGCATCGTCATCATACTGCACATTGCCCAAATCTGCTGCCATGATTTTGTAGAATATGTCGTTAGTAAAGTCTAACACCTCATTCCTGCTTCTGAAATTTTTATGCAGGTCTATTCTCTGGTGTGCACTGTCATCTGATGTATATGTGTTGTATTTTTCCATAAACAGCTCCGGGCGCGCCATTCGAAACCTGTATATGCTCTGCTTTACATCGCCCACCATAAACATGTTGCCTACTCCCTGGTGCTCTCTTGAAATAGCGGTAAGTATATCCTCCTGCACCTGGTTTGAGTCCTGATACTCGTCAATCATGATTTCCTCAAAATGTTTTGAAAACTCACGCGCTGTCTCTGTGGGCTCCAGTGTCTGTTCATCCACCAGTATACGAAGCGCAAAGTGCTCTATATCAGAAAAATCAAATACTCTTTTTCTTGTTTTTACATTCTCCATCGCATCATAAAACTCGAGTGAGAGCCTTATCAGCTCTTTAACAAATGGTCTTTGACGCTCCAGCTGCTCATACATGAGCTTGGTTGACATGCCAAAGTATTTCTGCTTTATTCCGTCTACCGTCTTCTTGGCAGCATCGCGCATGCTTTTCACGCGCTCCTTTTTCTTCTCATCTCCGTCAAATTTCCTGATGACAGCAATTCTGCCAAAGGATATTTTGTTTAAGAACTCCTGCATGCCGACATAGCCTGTCACATCAGCCATTCCATCAAACAGTGCTATATCCTCTGAAAGTGTAAGCGCATACTTTTCAAGCCCAGGTGTAGCTGCTGCCAGGTCTTTCGCCATTGTAAGCTCCTGAACAGCCTCCTCCAAAAGCACCCTGCTGTAATCCACTATCTCCTTAATGATTTCTGAGTCCTCAAGCTGTTTAGCTGACTTTATATCATAGAGCCTTAGGAGACTGTTCATCCACTTTCTCGGCCATGATGAGCTGCCCGCCTTATAGTAGATATCCTCCACCATCTGCCTGACGGCAGAGTCATTTCTCCCCTTGCTGTAGGTATCTATAAGGTTGATAAACTCCTCGTTGTCTTCTCTTGCATAATTGTCCTCAAATACCTGTGCCAAAGCATCCTTTAGCATAAGCTTAAGCTCTGCCTGGTCACCGATTCTGAAATCAGGATCCAGATTAAGCTGTGCGAAATTATTCTGCACCACAAACAGACAAAACGAATCGATTGTAGTGATGAGCGCATTGTGAACCAGTGTCGACTGCCTCTGCAGGTTCTCATCGTCCGGCTTTTGCTCCTTCAAGCTGTCTATCGCACGGCTGACACGCTCCCTCATCTCAGCAGCTGCAGCCTTGGTAAACGTCACCACAAGCATCCTGTCGATATCCACAGGCGGATTATCTACACATATTCTGTTTACTATACGCTCAACGAGTACAGCCGTCTTTCCTGAGCCCGCTGCCGCCGAGACAAGTATATCCCTGTCTCTTAAATCTATAACCTTCTGCTGTTCACTGGTCCATTTAACATCCATATTATGTCTCCCGATTATGGCTTTATATTATTATCTCCATAGACTGCTTTTTGCTCTGCTGCTGCAATCTGAGTACGCATTTTATCAAGCACATCTTCCTTATTGTCACCGTTAAAGCTTCTTTCGCTAAAGCCCGGTATCCTTGAATCATATCTGCATATGGCCTGAAAATCGCAATATGCGCAGCTGTCTATTTTCTTGTTCTTGATAGGATTGACTGCGACATTTCCATCGTATATTTCTCTTCCTATCTCCCGAAGCTTCTCTCTGGCAAACCTTGTTATTACGTCAAACTCTTCGGCACTGGCCACCTTTGAGCCTGCAGCCGGTGTCTGATCTTTTTTTAAGGTGACAGGGATTACGTCAGAGCTTTTCTCAAAGTCCCTGTCCATGCCCCTGTATGCTTTTTTCATCCGAGTTGATAAGCCCATCAGGCTTAAGCTTCTTTAATATCATCTGATTTATTTCTTCCTCAGAAAGCTCCGTGCCAGGATTCACATCCTTTAAATCAATTACAGGATCATCGATGTGATAGTACAGCATGCCTCCCGGCTCCACACTTACCTGCTTTAGTGCCTCTTTCTTTTGTTCCATGACAGCGTCCATGTACACTGCAAGCTGAAGCTGCGTGCCATAGTACAGCTTCACCAGGTCAAAAACTGTATTTCCCGACTTGTAATCCAGTACCTTCACAAAAAGCCTGCCCTCATCCGTGTATGTGTCAGTCCTGTCCACGCGTCCCTTTATATCAACCGTCACATCATTTGCCATATCAAGGCTCTCGTAAAAGGAAAACTCAAACCTCTCAGGCACAAAGCTGCCTCTTCGTATCTGGGTTGTGAGTGCCCATACTGTCTGCTTAAAGACCGCCTTCATATGTGATATCGAATGTTGGCTTTCCGCTGTATCAAATATGCCAAAGCCTGCATACTCATCAATCACCTCATTTATTGCTTCCATCGCAAGCTCATCTCTTTTTGCATCAGTCACGCTAAACCAGTCCGTACTCTCCCTATCAAGCTTCTTACTGTATCTTTCCAGTGCTTCATGGTATATGTTACCCATATCAAGGGATGTAAAGCCGCTCTCCTCACGCTCTGTAAGCCTCAATCCATAATTTAAAAATGCGCATATGCACACCTGGCAAACTGCTCAAAGCGCGTGATACTGCCCTCCATGTGTCTGCCGTATATGCTTCTTGCCACATTTCGGCTAATCGGATCCTTTGAATAATGCTCAAACCTTGCATTTATGAGCCTCTCCACGGAATTTTTTTGAGTAAATTCTTTATCGTCTACTTCATTACCGTCCCCTGCATCACTGACTGATGCGTCATAGAGCATCACAGCTGCTGCAATCTCGCACCAGCTGTCATCCACCTCATTTGACAGCAGATAGTCCATGGCGCTTCTTATGCTCGAAAGGTCTGCAAGCTGCTCCACATCCTCTGTCTCAGTCACGACAAGCTCCGGAAACATCCCCTTTAATATACCTATGAGATACGATGGCTGGGCAGCCTTTTTTTCACTGTCAAGCCTCGTATAGCTGATATAAAGTTCCCTGGATGGCTTTGTCATGTTCAGATACAGATAAAACCTCTGTATAAATGCCTGCTCCCTTGCCCCGGGCGCAAGCTCTATATCCAGCTCCTTAAGAGCCTCTCTTTCATACTGTGATATGATGCCGCCCCTTCCTGCTGCCTTTGGCACAATCCCATCGTTTACGCCTGCAAAAAACATGACCTTTATGTTGGTCAGACGCGTTCTCTCAATATCTCCGATGGTCACTGTGTCATATCCCGGTGGTATGACTGCTACATCTGCCGCATCCAGTCCTGCATCCAGTATCTGTGTAAATTCCTCTGCATCCATGCATTCATCGCCCAACACCGCCACATATTTTTCAAAGAGCTGCATGACTATTTTGTATATCTGTCCATATTCCTTTGATGCGGTCTGGTCCCCTGCATCAAGCAGTGCCTGCTCCTTTTTTGCAAGCTTATCAGGTATATCAAGCAAAACTATCAGCTTATATATAGCGAGCACATAGTCCTTTACCGTTGACTTTTTATCGGAAAACACCTGATATACCGGCTTTAGCAGCTCCATTATATACTCCCTGCTTTGGTTTAAAAGCTCAAGATCATAGCACGCCTTATGCTTCGGCAGTCTGACCCACTTTTTGTCCCACGCGCTTTTTCCTCTAACACCACAGGCGAGCACATAGTTTTCAAGTACATCTATTTCACTGTCCGAAAGCTCCGTAAAGCCGCACCGCAAAAATCTGAACACCGCATCTGCCGAGAAATTTTGTGCCGCAATATCAGGAATTGACCTGATAAACTCAATAAACGGATGGAAAAGTATCTCCTGTGTGGCATCAATAAAGTAAGGAATATTGTATTTGTCAAATATTTCACGCACATAACCTGCATATATATTCACATCTCCTGTGACTATAGCAATATCGCGGTAACGCAGGTTTCATTCCTTACAAGCTCATTAATTCTTCTGGCTATCTTTGTCAGCTCCTGCTTCGGGTCACGCAGACAGTCTATATGAATGTGCTTTGGTGCTTTTTCAAAGGAGTGTCTTCGTTTTCTGAAAAGCTGCTGTTCCATAAAGCTTAGCTCTTCGTTTTCTGCAAGCCTGTAGTTTTTATCAAGGATAATGGGTTCCTCGACCTCTATGCCATAAAACGCTGCCATTTCGGTGAGTGATTTCACTGTCCTTTTTGGCATGTCAAACAGCTCCTGCATGCCTCTGCTCTTAAAGATATCCTCACGACAGTCTATTGTGAGCGTTACATATATTTTCTTTGAAATAACAAAGAGCTTTTTGATGAGCTGGTTCTGTATAGGTGTAAATCCAGTAAATTCATCAAATGCAATGACTGAATTTCTAAGAATGGCAGACTCATCTGCCACATTGCAAAGCACATTAAGTATTTCCTCTGCAGTGATATATTTATCCTGCATGAACTTCTCAAATGCTTCGTAGAGCACAAGCACATCCTTAAGCTTGCCGGAAAGCGTATCCGACAGACTGCCGGAATCAATATATCTTCCCAGCTCCTCAGGCGATATATTATACTGCACAAGCTCTGAAAGCAGTGACTTTACCTCGCTTATATAGCCGATGCGGTTTAAGTTTCTGCCTATTACGCCAAGCTTATCCGCCTCCTGTGCCGCAAGCTTTCTGAGCACAAGGTTCTTACCCGTCTCCTCAAGCACCGTAAGATTTGTGATTCCTAGCTCATCAAACACTCTGTAGGCTAAGCGCTTAAAGCTTAGCACATCTATATTCATGATAGCTTTATTCTCCGACAAATCTACAAGCTGTCTCTGCGTCTGCATCGTAAACTGCTCAGGCACTATTACAAGATAATTGTCCCTTGGGTTTGCCTTTGCCTCTTTCACTATCCTGTTAAAGAGATATTTTGTTTTTCCGTTTCCTGAATTACCTGTGATAAACTGTAATGACATAAAAAGACTCCATGATTAACTACTGTGTAAAATGTATACTGTAATTATATCATGAAGTCCCTTATAATTGAATTACTTATTGTGCTTCAATTCAGATTAATAACCGCTATACCTTGTGATTAGTGATGGAAAAGTCTGATTCCTGTAAAGCTCATTACCATACCATACTTATTACATGTATCAATAACATGGTCATCTCTCACAGATCCACCCGGCTGGGCTACATACTTCACACCACTCTTGTGCGCACGCTCAATGTTGTCACCAAATGGGAAGAATGCATCAGAGCCAAGTGCTACATCTGTATTCCTGTCAAGCCAAGCCCTCTTCTCCTCTGCTGTAAATACGTCCGGCTTTACCTTGAAGAACTTCTGCCACTCGCCCTCTGCAAGCACATCCATATAATCCTCACCGATATAAAGGTCAATAGTATTGTCGCGGTCTGCACGTCTGATACCATCCACGAACTGAAGTCCAAGCACCTGTGGAGACTGACGAAGCCACCAGTTGTCTGCCTTTGAGCCTGCAAGTCTGGTACAGTGGATACGAGACTGCTGGCCTGCTCCGATACCGATTGCCTGGCCGCCCTTTACATAGCATACAGAGTTGGACTGTGTATACTTTAAAGTAATCATTGAGATTGCCAGATCGATCTTAGCCTGCTCTGTGAGCTCCTTATTTTCAGTCACAATATTTGAGAAGAATCATCATCAATATGAAGCTCATTTCTGCCCTGCTCAAATGTGATGCCAAATACATCCTTTCTCTCGATAGGTGCCGGCTCATATGACGGGTCAATCTCTATAACACAATAATTGCCTTTTTTCTTAGCCTTTAAAATCTCAAGAGCCTCGTCTGTGTAGCCCGGAGCTATAACACCGTCTGATACCTCTCTCTTGATTACAAGTGCAGTGCTCTTGTCACATACATCTGAAAGTGAAATAAAATCACCAAATGATGACATTCTGTCAGCTCCTCTTGCTCTGATGTATGCATTTGCAAGTGGTGTAAACTCAATATCCATGTCATCAACCCAGTAAATCTTTTTCTCCACATCAGAAAGAGGCTGTCCTACTGCTGCACCTGCAGGTGAAACATGCTTGAAGGATGTTGCAGCCGGAAGACCTGTTGCCTTCTTAAGCTCTCTTACAAGCTGCCATCCGTTGAAAGCATCAAGGAAGTTGATATATCCGGCTCTGCCGTTAAGCACCTTTATAGGAAGTTCTCCCTCCTTCATAAATATTCTGGCTGGTTTCTGATTTGGGTTACATCCGTATTTTAATTCGTATTCCTGCATTTTTCTGTTCTCCTGTTTTTATCTGCTTATCTTGTATATTTGACCGTTTATATAGTGTTTTATTTGTTTTTGTTTACGATTCTGCTCTCATACTCGCCTGTTGCGATATCAATATATCTGACAAAAAGTGATACCTTATTGTCCTCATTAAGGTTCTCCCATACCATATCTGTAAACTCATCGATATCTCCCTCGATGTCTACCCATGTAGGCTCACCCTCAAAGCTTGGCAGTGGATTTCCATCACCCATATATGTATGGATGAAATGTCCCTCTCCCGCAACCGGTGCTGAGTATGCAAATGTATATCTGTTGCATGCATCGGGATTTCCGTTGTTGCTCTTTAAAATTGACATAGCGTAGTTGAACTCGCCATTGTCAATATGCATAATTCCTGAAATTCTTGGTGTATAGTTAGGAGCGTCAGGCTCAAACTCTCTTGTCCTTAAGGCCTGCTCAAATGTCTGCTGCTTGTCCATCAGCTCATAGATAGTATCTGTCTGGTCACCGTTTGTGACAATTGTCTTGTTGCCAAGCACTCTTACAGGTGCGTAAATGATAAGACTTGGATCCTCAAGCTTTGAAGGGTCAAATGCCTGTGTTCTGATGCCCTCGCCATCCTCTACAAATACTCTGTTGCGGCTGTTTTCGCTTCTGCCCATGATAAAGTATGCTGTTACAGCCTTCTTACCATCCTTTGTGCGGCCTATTACGATACCTCTGCCAGGGTATGTTGTGCTTGATAATTCCTTTGCTAATGATACTCTTTCCATGTCATCCTCCATGTTTTCTGATAATGTGGTCTGCATCCCCAAATTACTCGGGCCTGCCGGAACAAAAAGACCGTCTGAACACACATAAAAATATAAAGCTCTGCAGGAAACTTATATAAATGTGCGCCCAGACGGTCGGCAATCAACTGTTATACTCCATGTGGTTATCCACTTCCGTCAGTCATATAACTGTCTTTATTTAAGCATGTATTTTTGTCATTGTCAAGTACCACTTTAAAATAAGCATGTACTTATAAGTTATTCTTATAAGTACATGCTTGTAAACAATGCCATTATTTACTAATTTTTAAAGCTGTGAATAGGTGCCGGGATTCTTCCTCCACGGTTTACAAATGCATCACAAGAGAATCTGTTTACCGGCATAACCGGTGCAGTTCCAAGGAGTCCTCCGATTTCTACCACATCACCTACATCCTTTCCTATTGCCGGAAGCAGTCTGCAGGCTGTTGTCTTCTGGTTTATCATACCGATAGCCATCTCATCTGCGATAATTCCTGAAATTGTGGTGGCCTTTGTATCGCCCGGGATTGCAATCATGTCAAGTCCCACTGAGCACACACAGGTCATAGCCTCAAGCTTTTCGAGGGTGAGCGCACCATCATTTACAGCATCTATCATTCCCTGATCCTCTGATACCGGGATAAAAGCACCTGAGAGTCCGCCTACATATGAGGATGCCATGATGCCGCCCTTTTTCACCTGATCGTTTAAGAGTCGCAAGTGCTGCTGTTGTTCCCGGAGCTCCGGCTCTCTCTAAGCCTATCTCGCAGAGAATATCGGCTACAGAGTCTCCGATAGCCGGTGTAGGTGCAAGTGAGAGGTCTATGATTCCAAATGGCACTCCAAGCTTCTTTGAAGCCTCCTTTGCCACAAGCTGTCCTACTCGTGTAACCTTGAAGGCTGTCTTCTTGATTGTCTCACAGAGCACCTCAAAGTTCTCGCCTCTTACCTTTTCAAGAGCAGTCTTTACAACTCCTGGTCCGCTGACACCTACATTGATGATGGCATCTGCCTCTGTCACACCATGGAATGCTCCTGCCATAAACGGATTGTCATCAGGAGCGTTACAGAATACTACAAACTTGGCACAGCCTGATAACAGGAAGGTGCTTTGTCACCTCTGCTGTCTCCTTTATTCATCTCATCCAATCAGCCTTTACTGCATCCATGTTGATTCCGGTCTTTGTAGAGCCGACATTTACAGAGCTGCATACGAGATCTGTCTCAAGCATTGCCTGAGGAATTGATTTGATTAAAAGCTCATCCGCCTTTGTCATTCCCTTTGACACAAGTGCTGAGTATCCACCGATGAAGTTGACTCCCACCTCTTTTGCCGCCTTGTCGAGTGTCTTTGCTATGGTAACAAAATCCTCTGAGCTCTTGCAGGCCGCACCGCCGACAAGGGCGATAGGTGTAACTGAAATACGTTTGTTTACGATAGGGATACAGTAGTTGTTCTCTATCTCTTTTCCTGTTGCTACAAGATCCTTTGCAAGTGTTGTAATCTTGTTGTAGATATTCTCATTTACCTTTGCAAGGTCTGAGTCTATACAGTCGAGCAGGCTGATACCGAGTGTGATTGTACGCACGTCAAGATTTTCCTTCTCCACCATGTCATTGGTCTCAATTACTTCACCAATATTAATCATTTTAATGTTCTCCTTTAACTGTGTATGACATTTTTATGCTAAACTAGATTCGATGCATCATCTCAAAGATTTCTTCCTTCTGACACTTTATTGTTACACCAATTTCTTCTCCAAGTGCATCAAGCTGGTCAGAAATCTCTGCAAATGAAGCTGTAGCATTTGCCATATCCACAATCATCATCATGTTGAAATAACCTGAAACGATAGTCTGTGAGATATCAAGCACGTTTACACTGCCCTCTGACAGATATGTACATACCTTTGCGATGATTCCTACTGTGTCTTTTCCGACAACTGTGATGATTACTTTGTTCTTTGTGTTATCCATAACAACTTATTCTCCTGTTCTCTTATTCTACGGCTATGCGGTCTGATGCCCTGTCTCTCTTGGCCACATACATAGGGAAATCACTTGCCTTATATGGATTGTCTCCCATTGTGACCTCAAGCCTGACAGCTTCATACGCCAGCTTTTCGTAGTTGTTTTCTTTACTAAGGTGTCCCAGTATTACTGAGCCAAATTTATCATGAAGAAGCTCGCATAACAACTGCCCGCTTCTCTCATTCGACAAATGTCCGCTGTCACCCATGATCCTGCGCTTGAGCGGATAAGGATATGCCCCAGTCTGGAGCATATTTATATCATGATTGGCTTCAAGCAGCAGCCCATCCAGGTTCTGAAGCTTTGAAACCAGTGCATCATCATACGTGCCAAGGTCTGTCACGACCGCCATCGCATGATTTTCGTTTTTAAATCTGTACGCGACAGGATCAGCTGCATCGTGTGATATGTGAAGCGGCTCAAACTCTATATCGCCTATTGTAAAATCGACGCCTGCCTCAATAGGATGAAACAGCTCATCATCTATATTTCCAACGGATTTTATGCATTTTATGGCACCGATTGTGGCCTTTGTGGCATAAATCGGAATATGATAACGTCTTGCCATGACACCAAGCCCTGCGATATGGTCTATATGCTCATGTGTCACGAGAATCCCCTGCATATCTATGGCCGTCATATCAAATTCATTCAGTCCGTTTTCTATTTTCTTACCGCTGATGCCTGCGTCTATGAGCACATGACAATCATCTGTGCCCACACATATACAGTTTCCACTGCTGCCGCTGGCAATGCTGCATAATTCTAACATGTTAATTCTCTTTCCAGTATAATTCTATTTGGTCTCCCTCATGAAGCTCCTCGGAAAATTGGGCATCTCTGCCATTTATTACAGTGGCTATTGCCCTGCCCTTTCCTGCCTGTAAATCAAATGAGATATGGGTAAATATATCGACAAATATATATGTATCCTTGCCGGACAGCTCCACAGGCTCACCGTTTACAATTACTTGTAATTGTATTTTCTGATGAGTCTTCTTCCTGTATTTCTTCCTGTATATCATTTTTTGGCAATTCATTTTCCGACAGTTCGTTTTCCGGCACAGCAGATGCTTCAGCTTCTTTAGCAAAATCATCATGCAGCTCATCGAGCACCTGATTCATCATCTGCTCTGAGGTTCTGGCTACTGTGTTGTCAGACTCTTGTGTGTCATTATAATTGTTATTGTCGATTCTTGCAACACCATATTCATCTGTTTTCCACTCAACAGAGAAATTTTCATATACGAGAGTGTCGAGATCAGCCTCTTCATTGTTTACAAATATCATCTGGTCTGTGTCAATAACGAGGTCCATAAACTGCGCAATCTGGCGCACTGTATAGTAATTTCTTGTCTCAATCACATCATTTTCCCTGATGCTGTAATCCTCCGGCTCAAGCTCTCCGTTTACCTGGACAAACCTAGGACATGAAACCCTTCTGCCGTTTATGATAAAAGTAATGACAGAATGATTGTACTCATCAAGCTGCGATATCTTATACTCTGCTGCCTCTCCTGCTGTGGACGGCTCTATGATTATCTCACTGTTTGGCTCAAGCGGTGTATTGATGCTTGCAGGCTTTCCGTTCATGGTCACCACTGCGCCCTCTCCGGCTTCGCCTCTTACAAGTCTTGCCACCCCGTTTACCGTAAAGTTTATCGGGGTGCCGCGCTTTGGAAACAGCTCATCGTTTGGAAATCCCGCCTGAAGCGCCGCATCGACTATTGTAAGCCTGTTATTGTCATAGAGCTTTATTCTCTCACCGTTGAATCTGACCATGATAAAATTATTTCTCTGGTCATAATAATTCAGGCATATACCAATTGGAGTGACAAGAAGCGGATCCTTCGTGATATCCTCCTGCTCAAAGGTCACATCGCCAAGCACTTCCTCACCTCTTAGAGCGACTCTTTCCTCCGGCAAGTCAAGGTCTTCCGCAAGCTTTTCCGTGAAGCCGTGTATCTTGCCCCCGCCTCCGACTACAAAGCAGGCACTCACTGTTTTGTCACCGTTTAGCTCTCTGATTTTAGCCGATACCTCTTGTGCAATATTATCAACAACAGGTGCTGCCACATCCCAGACATCCTTTGCAGGAATTGTGTGCTCGATGCTCATGATATCCTTGTATGTAACCGTATCACTTGTCGTAGACTGAAGCTTGATGCTCTCCGCCATATTGAAATCCACGAGGAAATGCTGCACAATAACTTCTGTCAGCTCATCTCCTGCATGCGGTATCATGCCATAGGCTATGATACTTCCGTCTTTTGTGATTGAGATATCACTCGTTCCGGCTCCCACATCGACAAGTGCGATATTAAGCATACGATAGTTCTCCGGAATTGCCACATTGATAGCGGCGATAGGCTCCAATGTCATATTGGCTACACTAAGCCCGGCCTGTCCCACTGCCGCATACAGTCCGTCTACCACATCCTCCGGCAGAAATGTAACTATGATATCCTCGCCTATTTTGTTTGCCTTATGACCCTCAAGGCTGATAAACACCTCATCATTCAAAAAGAATTTGACTGTAGAATATCCCACGCAGTAAAACTTATAGCTTGTATCGTTAACCTCCTTGAGTGCCTCCTGTGCTTTTTCTATGCCAAGCAGGTCAAGCGTATGGACATCCTCGCCGGTCACCACAGACTCCTGCGCATACTCATACTCCACATGCGTCGTAACAGTCTTTAATACTCGTCCTGCGGCTGCTATACACACCTCTTCAAGTGGCTGTCCTGTCTGTTTTTCAAGCTCGTCCTTTACTTCCTTAATGGTTTTTGCCACCCTGCCTATATCATGTATCTGACCGTCAAGCATTGCTCTGGTCTCATGCTCCTTCACATACTGTGCTGTAACCACAAATTCCTTGTCATCAGTCTGATAGCCGACAGTTCCTACAACATTTCTTGTACCAATATCCAAACCGAATACATTGTTCATTTCCACTACTCCTTGTATTTGCTAAGCGCTTTATTTATCGAAGCTATCGTGTTTTCGATATCTCCGTTATTATCGATAACCTCCCTGCAGTGCCTTCTGTACTCATCTTCTTTGAGCTGGCTTGCAAAGATGCTGTCTATCTTCTCATCTGAATAGCCTCGTGTTGACTTAAGTCTTTTCCTTCTGACCTCTTCACTTGCATAAATATACCACAGCTCGTCGCAAATTTCACCATATCCCTCCTCTATAAGGAGTGCCGCTTCAAGTACAAGCATGAAAAGACCGTCTTTTTTTGCCTCTTTAACCGCATTAAGCACATATTCCTTTACTGCAGGATGCACTACTTCGTTTAAGAGCTCCCTTTTTTCGTCATCCGAAAAAATCACTTTGGCAAGTGCCGGTCTGTCAAAATGCCCATCCTCAAGCCATATCGGTTCCTCCGCAAACAATTTCTTTAATCTGTTGTAGCAGTCGCTTCCCGGCTCCATCAGCTCATGGGCTATCTCATCGGAGAGCATGACCCTTACACCCTTAAGCTTTTTAAGATAGTCAAGCACTGCCGACTTTCCGGCACCTACACCACCTGTTATTCCTATAAAAATCATACTTTTTCCTTTTCTGTCATCAATGCGCGTCATACCAGTCATAGCCGCACTCGGTGCCCACCTCCATGGACACCTTCATATCTACCGCGCCACGCATCTCTTTCTCCAGAAGCTTAATCACTTTATCCTTCTCAGCTTCCTTTGTCTCAATTAAAAGCTCATCATGCACCTGAAGGATAAGTCTTGACTTTAAGCCCTCGTCAAGAAGCCTGTCATGCACACGTATCATGGCAATCTTTATGATATCGGCTGCTGTACCCTGAATAGGTGAGTTCATCGCAACTCTCTCTCCAAACTGTCTTTGCATGAAATTGCTCGAGTTCAGCTCGGGAATCGGTCTGATACGCCCAAACATAGTCTTTGTATAGCCGTTTTTCTTGGCATCCAAAACCGTCTGATCCAAAAACTCCTTAATCTTTGGATATTTGACAAAATAGCTGTCTATATAGCCCTGTGCCTCTTTCCTTGAAATCCCCAGGTCGTTAGACAGACCAAACGCGCTGATGCCATAAACGATACCAAAATTTACCGCCTTTGCATTTCGTCTTTGAAGGTCTGTGACCTCATCAAACGGTGTGTCAAACACAAGGGATGCTGTACTTCTGTGGATATCCTGACCATTCTTAAATGCCTCTATCATCCTTTCATCCCCGGAAAGCGCCGCAAGCACCCTAAGCTCGATCTGCGAGTAGTCTGAGTCAACAAACAAATCTCCATCCTCCGGAAGAAAAACCTTTCTGATAAGCTTGCCCAGCTCAATCCTTATCGGGATATTCTGCAGATTAGGTTCTGTGCTTGAAAGACGGCCTGTCGCAGTGATTGTCTGATTTAAGGTAGTATGGATTTTGCCATCGGATGCAATATATCCCGAAAGTCCGTCAGCATATGTGCTCTTTAGCTTTGTGAGCTGTCTGTATTCCAGAATATCCGCAACAATCGGATACTCCGGTGCCAGCTTTTCAAGCACATCTGCCGCAGTAGAATAACCGGTCTTTGTCTTCTTTTCATTTGGAAGTCCAAGCTTTTCAAAGAGAATGACTCCAAGCTGCTTTGGCGAATTTATATTAAACTCCTCACCTGCTGCCTCGTATATTTTCTTTTCAAGCTCAGCTATCGAAACAGCAAGCTTGTCTCCATACTCCTTAAGCTTTATTCCATCAGCCCTTATACCCTCATTTTCCATATCATACAGCACGAAAACGAGCGGGAGCTCGATATCTTTATAAAGCGTGAGCATATCCATTTCCTTTAGCTTCTGCAAAAGAACCGGCTTTGATTTCCAGGCAGTATACACCTCGTAGCAGGCACAGTCCACTGCCTTTTTCTCGTCCTCCTTCATCATCTGAGTAAAATCAAGCTTCCCCAGATAATCCTTTTTAGATGAGAGCATAAGCCCCAGATAGTCCTTTGCAACCGCATCATAGGGATACTCCCCGACAAGCGGATTGATAAGGTATGCAGCCACCATCATGTCAAAATACCTGCCTCTGTCATCTGCCTTTATCTCTTTGCTCTTAAATCTGTGCAGATTGGTCTTTAAATCCGGTGATATCCATGACTTTACTTCCAGGGTATTTAATTTTTCATCGAGGAAGCTGCTTGAAATCTCATCACCTGTACAGATAAAATAAATGTCCTCCTCTGAAAAACAAATCGAAACAGCAAGATAATCGTTAGAAACCGGCTCCGAAAACAGACTTAGCTGTCCATCACTTTCGCTGTTTCCCAAAGACTCTCCCGGTACTACCGCAAAAGCGACCTCCTTGTCCTTTGCCTTCTCAAACACACTCTCTGCAGTCTTTAAGTCCCTTACTATCACAAAATGCTCCTCGGCATTGTTTTTAGGAGCCTCCACGTTAAACCGTGACAGCATGTTTTTGAATTCGTATCTCTTGCACAGTAAAAAGGCTTCCTCAGTGTAGAGTGACTCCACTCCTCCACTAGCTTTGCATCAGAAAATTCATATTCAACCGGTGCATCAAGTATGATTGTCGCAAGCTCCTTGCTCATAACCGCCTGCTCCCAGTACTCCACTATATTTTTGAAGCCCTTGGCGGCTTTACATTCTCAGCGTCCTCATGTACTGCCTCTATACAGTGATATTTTGCTATAAGTGCGCCTGCCGTCTTTTCACCTATTCCCGGCACTCCCCGGGATATTATCAGACGTATCGCCCTGCAAAGCCTTCACATCGATAAACTCCTTTGGAGTGACGCCGTACTTTTCGATAACATCTGCTGTATTGTAGTTTTCTATCTCGGTTCCTGTTTTCTTTGTCTTTGGAATCCTTACCATGACATGGTCAGTCGCAAGCTGCAAAAGGTCTCTGTCTCCGGAAATGATGGCGACATCCATACCGGCCTTTTCTGCCCTGACAGATAGCGTTCCAAGTATATCGTCTGCCTCATAGCCTTCCTTTTCCAAGATTTTTACTCCCATGGCAGTAAGCATTTCCTTTATCATAGGCACCTGCTGCCTGAGTTCCTCGTCCATAGGCTTTCTCGTGCCCTTGTACGCATCAAACATCCTGTGACGAAACGTCGGCGCATGCACATCAAATGCCACCGTCAGATAGTCAGGCTTTTCCTCGTCAAGGATCTTGAACATGATATTCAAAAATCCATAGACTGCATTTGTGTGAAGCCCCTCTGAATTTGTCAGATCAGGCAGCCCGTGATATGCCCTGTTTAAAATACTGTGTCCGTCTATAAGTACAAGCTTTTCACTCATTTTGATACTTTCCTTACTGTCAATTATAATATTGTTGTAATCGCTGCCGGTCACACTACAGTGCAAACAGTAACGTTAAATAGCTCTTGTATATTTCTTGAGCCACTGGGCCTCCTCATCATTCAAAAATGGTGAAACAAGCTCATAAACTCTCGCATGATAAGCATTCAGGTATCCTTTTTCCCTGTCTGTCATCTGATTTGGATCAATCGCATCGAGATCTATAGGCACATAGGTCAGATTCTCAAAATACATGAACTGGCCATACTCATTTTTCTCACCCTTTCGGCAGATAAGCTCATTCTCTGTACGAATACCGAATTTGCCCTCTAAATAGATGCCCGGCTCATCTGTAGTGACCATGCCCTCTTCTATCACACGCTCTGCAGTCCTGCCCGGATACTGCTTCCAGTGGAAGCTGTTTGGTCCCTCATGCACATTGAGCACATAGCCCACACCGTGCCCGGTACCGTGATTATAGTCCATGCCAATCTCCCAGAAAGGCTCTCTTGCCAGAATATCAAAGTTTAGTCCCGAGCAGCCCTCCTTAAACCTTGCATTTGCCAGGTTCATATTTGAGCGGCACACTCTCGTAAACATATCCTTCATCTCGTCAGTCACCGGTCCTAACGCAAAGGTTCTCGTGATATCTGTGGTTCCCTCCAGATAATGTCCGCCTGAATCAACCAGTAAAAAACTTTCCGGCTTAAGCGGCCTGTCAGACTCCTCTGTTGCAGAGTAATGCACAATAGCACCATGATCAGCATATCCACATATTGTGGCAAAGCTCAAATCAAGAAAGCCCTCCTGCTTTGCTCTAAGCGATGCAAGATAATCTGAAGCCGAAATCTCTGTCATAGGTATCTTACCTATATTTGTCTTAAGCCAGTACATGAACCTGCACATCGCAACTGCATCCTTCAAATGCGCCTTGCGCAGATTTTCAAGCTGTACTTTATTCTTTACGGCCTTCATGACAACTGTAGGATCCTCCGCATCAATCACCTTAACACCCTTTGGCAGGCTGTTGCAGACGCGGTAATTTACAACCGATGTATTTAGAAGCACTGTTTCTTTTTCATCAATATGCTTAACATATTCATAAAAATCATCGTAAGGTCTTGTCTGTATACCATTCTTATCGAGGTATGCCTTAAGAGCCTCTGTCACAACCTCTTCCTGCAAAAACCATATGCAGCTGTCCTGTGACAATGCCAGATATGAAAGAACTACAGGCACATAGCTTATGTCGCCTCCCCTGACATTTAAAAGCCAGGCTATATCGTAAAGTGATGACATCAGATGGAGTGTTGCACCCTTTTTTGCCATCTGCTCTCTGACTCTTTTAAGTCTTTGAGCTTATATCCTCACCGGTATATTTATTGTCAAAAATCATGACAGCTTCCTTTGACATAGGTGGTCTGTCAGTCCATATAAGGTCAATCAGATCCTCATTTACATACATGCTGCCGTGCTTTTCTTTTGCGATTTCAGAAAGCCTTTTGCCCCATGCGGCATTTACCACTCTGCCGTCAAAGCCTATTACACCGCCATCCGAAAGAGTATCCTTTATATACTCATCAACTGTCGGTACGCCCTCCTCGCCAATCTTAAAGAGCTTTACAGTGGTATCCTTAAGCTGCGCAGCCGCCTGCACAAAATACCTGCCGTCTGTCCATAGTCCGGCCTCATCCATAGTGATGACTGCGGTACCTGCTGATCCCGTGAAGCCTGTAATATATTTGCGTGCCTTAAAATGCTCTCCTACATACTCTGACTCATGAAAATCAGCAGTAGGTACCACATACAGCGAGATGCCCCTCTTTGCCATCTCGCTTCTCAATGCTTTTAATCTATCCTGTATCATCTTATTATGCCTCTTTAAATTCAAAAAATTTCGTATCTAATTCCGGATACATTCTCTTTAATGAGATTGGTTTGCCGGATTTGTTCAAAAAGCAATGGCTGCTTTTTGCAGTAGTTCGAAGCTCGCCTGTCTCTTTGTCCTTCATGACATACTCAAGCTCCATCTTGATTCCGTTATACTTAAGCAGCTTTGTGTAGATGACAACCGTATCATCAAAATGTACCATACTGTGATACTCTACCGATATCGACAG
>ENA-OQCQ01000014-OQCQ01000014.1-human-gut-metagenome-genome-assembly--contig:-NODE-14-length-19822-cov-1.025692_pt1 | contig 19822 bp, 28 predicted proteins | sample MGYA00242761_ERZ504585 | MGnify/ENA primary metagenome ERZ504585 (study PRJEB26092, sample SAMD00036343) | human gut metagenome | host: Homo sapiens | study: EMG produced TPA metagenomics assembly of... | reverse complement strand
CAATTGCCTCATCATATCCTCTGCAACAAGTATATATCCGTAGTTTTCAAGTGATTTCTCGATGATTTCTTTTCTTGAGAGAACTTCAACAAACTTATCAACTTCCTTTGATACTTTCTTTGCAAGCTCCTCACTTTGTTGTGATTAAGATAGCTGATGCCATCTCATCATGCTCAGCCTGTGATAGTAAATCTGCTGCCACATAGCGTGGATTTGCAGTCTCATCTGCAAGCACCAAAATCTCGCTAGGTCCTGCAATTGAATCAATACTGACATATCCAAACACAGCCTTTTTGGCAAGGGCAACGAAGATATTTCCCGGTCCTACAATCTTGTCTACCTTTGGCACACTCTCTGTTCCAAATGCCATTGCAGCAATAGCCTGTGCACCGCCTACCTTGTAGATTTCATCTACTCCGGCCTCGTTTGCGGCTACAAGTGTGGAAGGATATACCTTGCCATCAGCTCCACATGGTGTACACATAACAATCTTTTCAACGCCTGCTACCTTTGCAGGAAGCACGTTCATCAGCACAGATGAAGGATAGACAGCCTTGCCGCCCGGCACATACACTCCTGCCTTTGCTATAGGTGTGACCTTCTGTCCTAAAATGATGCCGTCCTCTGTTGTAAACCATGAGTTCTGCAGCTGCTTCTCGTGATATTTTCTGATATTTACAAGAGCCTTTTTTTATAACGGCAAGAAGCTTCTCATCAACCAGCTCATATGCTTCCTTTATTTCTTCCTCTGTGACACGGATATTTGATGCATCCACATCCGCTTTATCAAATTTCTTTGTGTATTCAAAAACAGCCTTGTCACGGTTTTCCTTTACATTGTTTATAATCTCATTTACCGTGCTCTCATACTCTAGTATAGTTGTTAGGGCTTCTCTTAAGCAGGCTCTCCAATATGTTTTTCTGTGAATCCTTTGTAAGTTTTAAAGTTCTCATTACAGCCTCCGTCTAAAATCATGTATTGATATAAATTATACGCTATTTGATAACAGTCTTCAAATCACTTATGAGCTTTGTGATACGCTCATTGTCCATCTTCATGCTGACCTGGTTTACCACAACCCTCGCAGACAGCGGGCAGACCTCCTCAAGCACGGTAAGTCCGTTCTCCTTAAGTGTAGTTCCGGTCTCTACTATATCACAAATCACCTCTGAAAGTCCAACAATCGGAGCAAGCTCTATTGAGCCGTTCAGCTTTATAATCTCTACCGTCTGATGCTTTTTATTGTAGAAATAGTCCTTTGCAATATGAGGATACTTGGTCGCAACTCTTATCTGCTCATGATGCTGCAAAAGCTCCCTTGCGCTTTCCGGTCCGCATATGCACATGCGGCATTTTCCAAAGCCTAAATCAAGCACCTCGTATATATTTCTTCCCTCCTCGAGGATGGTATCCTTTCCTACCACACCGATATCGGCAGCGCCGTACTCCACGTAAGTAGGCACATCAGGTCCCTTTGCCAGGAAAAATCTAAGCTTAAGCTCCTCATTTACGAAAATCAGCTTTCTGGTATCCGGATCCTTCATCTCCTCACAGGTGATGCCTATCTGCTCAAAAAGCTGCAGGGTCTTCTTTGCAAGTCTGCCCTTTCCCAGGGCAAAGGTTAAATATCTGTCATCACTCATCTTTTATTCCTCTATAAAACTCAACTCTGTTTATACGGTCGTCTACCGCATATGAAGCATAGTCCTCTTTCGTTTTATTTTTGTCCTTAAGCACCATCTGTGTATTTACTCCATCTCTTCGAAGCTCCATAGAGCGCTTGATTGCCGCATGGTATGCAGCCTCCTCAAATACTATAAGTGAGGAATTCTCAATGACAGGCACATCAATATCCTGACGGCTTAATGCTGCCATGAGCTGATCCACAACAATTGCAAAGCCGATTGCAGCAGCGTCCTTTCCAAAGTGTGAAAGCAGCTTGTCATAACGGCCTCCCTTTACAATAGGCTCTCCTGTACCATATGTGTAGCCCTGGAAAATAATACCTGTGTAATATGTGTAGTCACTGATAAGTCCAAGCTCATACGAAATATATTTCTCGATGCCGTATGCCTTTAAATATTCTCTAAGCTTAAGCAGAGTATCAATAGATGATAATATCTCATCATAGCCCTTCGCAAGCTTTAAAGCCTCCATAAGCTGCTCATCCTGTAAATCGAAATTGTCTAATAGTCCAAACAGCTTCCTTAGCTTGTCGTTCATTGAAAGACTGTCAACAAACTCCTCCACGCCGAAGAAATTCTTATTTGCTATGAGCTCTCTTAGATTTTCCTCCTGCTCCCCTGACAGCCCTGCTGCCTTTGTGAGACCGTAAAAGAACTGCGAATGTCCGACTGAAATCTGGAAATTCTTAAGACCGCTCTCAAGCATCGACTCAACTGTCATCGAAAGTATCTCGGCATCTGCAGAGATAGAGCCATCACCTATCAGCTCTGCACCGCACTGTGTGCTTTCCTTGAGCCTGCCTGATAATCCGATGAATTGATAAAAGTATTGCCAAGATAACACAGCTTGACAGGCATATCGTCCTCTATATAGTACTTAGCCGCACTTCTTGCAATAGAAGGTGTGAAATCAGACGAAGGACAAGCGTATTGCCCTCCTTGTCAAAAAACTTGTATAAATCCTTTGAAGGGGTTGTTCCGACATCGCTTCCAAAAATATTAAAAAACTCAAACGTAGGTGTCATGATATCATGATATCCGTATTTTAAAAGTGTACGGTGCAGCTTATCCTGCAAATACAGCTTTTTTTTGCATTCTCCGTTATATATGTCTCTTACTCCGTCCGGAGTGTGTAATAATTGATTTTCCATAATCTGTAAAATCTCGCTTTCATGTAGTAAAGTGTTATCGTGGTAATATGCTACCATACGATAATAATACTGTCAAGCCCTGCAATTTAAGTCAAGCTGAAGTGCGTTCAGATACGGCACAAGTATTCCGGGCACCTCCGGGAGGAAAAATGCCGGCTCAAGCTCCTCATAGCGGAAGCTCTTTCTGCCGCCTTCTGCAGCTCTATCCCAGAATTCTGTCAGCTTTTTAAACGTGAGATAATAGTATTCGTTCCTGTGTGTGTACGATATAAGGATAAATGCAACACCATCCTGTTTTTCAAAGCATCTCATAAATTCTACCTGATGCTCATGTGATATTGGCAAGGGGAAACGTGTCGGTATTACATTCTTTTGCATCAAAGCATACCGGGATTCCCTGTACAGCGCCTATATAGTCAACCGTACTCTTCTGCTCGAAATAAGCCAGTGTAATGTGTCTGGTTTCCGGCTCCATCTTTATAGGTGTAATCGGAGTGGGAATCTTTTGTATGAGCGCCAGGCCGTTCTCCCTGTATTTTTTCATTTGTCTTGTTTATCATGTCCTCTAAGGTCGAGCCTCTTAAGCCTCTTGAATTCCAGGTTGCCATATCGTTTCTCTCTTCCTTAATACTGTAAGCTATGCGACGTAAAGTAAATAATGACGGGATTAAAGCCCCACCCTGCTCCATATGTCCGGCAAAGCAGCCTCTATATATCTGCCATCAGGCAAAATCACATGGTGCGCATGCAAAAGCTGGCTGGTCACATGATAGTTTTCTTTGTAAAAAGCATTAATCCTTTTATCCCCATACTTCATATCACCTATGATCGGATGACCGATAGATGAAAGATGTGCCCTGATCTGATGGCTTCTTCCTGTAATGAGATGCACCTCAAGAAGAGTTGCTTTATGGCACGAAGCACTCATCTCAATTGTCTTAAGAGCCTGTAGCAGTCTTTATTGGCAGTGATTCATCACTTATGGGCTCTTTGGTTATCTGCACCTTATTTACAGCCTCATCCTTTGTCAGAAAGCCCTCTATGGTCATAGGCTCATCAACCTCTCCTGCAACAAGCGCCATATAATACTTTTCTGCGGTTCTGTCCTTAAGCACCTGTGACAGATACTGCAGTCCATGAAGCGATTTACCCATCAGAATAAGCCCCGATGTATTTCTGTCCAGGCGGTTGCACACCGATGGCTTAAAGCTCTTATATGTGTCAAAATCAAGCTTTCCCTCTTTTATCAGGTATCCGATAAGTCTTTCGTTCGCAGAAATATCAGTCTCCTTTGATTTCTGCGACAGCATATTGACTGGCTTGTTTGCAGCCAGTATATCATCATCCTCGTATACCACACCAAGTCCGTCAGGCTTTAGTGCACCAAGTGCCTTGAAATCCTTCATCAGACTGTCCTCATTGACGGAAAACTTAGCAAATGTATCATCTGACAGAAAAATCTTGATTTTGTCGTCAACTGACACAATTTCTGTGCCTGACGCTTTCTTATCATTCAGTTTTATGTTCTTCTTCCTGAGCATCTTGTAAATAAAGCCCATGGATGCGTTTGGAAGTATCTTTTTAAGGTATTTATCAAGCCTCTGGCCTGCCTCGTTTTTACCAGCTTTAAATTCTTTCATAGTCTTATCTTGTATATCTATCTTTTCTTCTTGTGGACGTTTCTGATTGTTTTCTTTTTGTGCGCTGTGCCTGCAGTGTTACTTCCGCTTCCGTTTTTCCCTCGCTCTGTTGCATTTTTCAAGTTTTTCCTTACACCTGCATTCTTGCCGCTGCCATAGCTGCTGTTTGAATTTTTATCAGACTTAGAAGTTTTTTTGTCCCAGCCGCCATCAGTATGCATTTTTCTAGGTTTATCAGGCACTTTTTGTCAAATCCGATTAAGTCCTCCCTGCCGGCCTTTACAAGTGCCTCGTGTACGAGATCATAGTTCTTTGGATTGCGGTACTGGATGAGTGCCCTCTGCATAGCCTTCTCATGCGGGTTAGTTGTGACATACACCGGCTTAAGTGTTGCCGGGTCAAGTCCTGTATAGTACATGCATGTAGAGATGGTAGACGGTGTCGGATAGAAATCCTGCACCTGCTCAGGCATATATCCCAGATCTCGCAGATACTCTGCAAGCTCTATCGCTTCCTTAAGCGTTGAGCCCGGGTGTGAAGACATGAGATAAGGCACAAGATACTGCTCCTTGCCTATCTTTTTGTTCATATCCTTGTATGCCTTCACAAAGCTGTTGTACACCTCTACACTCGGCTTTCCAAGCCTGCTCAAAACAGCATTGGAGATGTGCTCCGGAGCTACCTTGAGCTGTCCGCTGACATGATACTCGCACAGCTCACGAAGAAACGTCTTGTCTTTATCATACATCAGATAATCAAACCTGATACCTGAGCGGATAAACACTTTTTTCACCTTTGGCAGTGCACGAAGCTCTCTAAGCAGCTGTATATAGTCGCTGTGGTCAACTATCAGGTTGCTGCACGGCTTAGGAAACAGACACTGCTTTGTAGGGCACGCTCCCCTTGTGAGCTGCTTTTTACATGCCGGCTGCCTGAAATTGGCTGTAGGACCACCAACATCATGGATATAGCCCTTAAAGTCCTTATCCTGCGTGATAAGCTTTGCCTCTTCTATGATTGACTCATGACTTCTTGTCTGGATTATCCTGCCCTGATGGAAGGTCAATGCACAGAAATTACAGCCTCCAAAGCAGCCTCTGTTGCTGATAAGAGAAAACTTCACCTCGCTTATCGCAGGCACTCCGCCTGCCTCCTCGTAGCTTGGGTGATAAGTCCTCATATAAGGAAGCGCATATACCTCATCCATCTCCTCCTGCGACAGTGGCTTTTGCGGTGGATTCTGCACCACAAGCGTGGAGTTGTCATATGGCTCTACGAGTCTCTTTGCACAGAAAGGATCAGTATTGCAGTACTGTATGTAAAAGCTTCTTGCAAACTCCCTCTTGTCCTCTTTTATAACGTCATAATCCGGAAGCTCAATCGCATCATATATGATATCCCTGTCCTTTGTCTTGAACACGGTGCCATCTATAAACGTGATATCCTTTACATCCATACCGCTGGCAAGCGCATCCGCTATCTCGATGATGCTTCTTTCTCCCATGCCATATGAGATGATATCCGCACCGGAATCCAGAAGAATCGAGCGCTTGACCTTATTTGACCAGTAATCATAATGTGCCATGCGCCTAAGGCTCGCCTCGATGCCGCCTATTATGATAGGGATTTTTTTATAAGTATGGCGTATCAGGTTACAGTACACAACGGTCGCATAATCAGGTCTCTTTCCCATCACGCCACCCGGTGTAAAGGAATCCTTTGCTCTTCTTTTCTTTGAAACCGAATAATGGTTTACCATGGAGTCCATATTACCTGCCGAAACCAAAAAACCAAGGCGCGGCACTCCGAGTATGGATATAGACTCATCATCCTTCCAGTCGGGCTGTGAAATGATGCCGACCGTATAGCCATGTGCCTGCAGCAACCTTGCAATTATTGCATGTCCAAAGGACGGATGATCCACATATGCATCACCGCAGACATACACAAAATCAAGCTGCTCAATGCCCTCATCTATCATATCCTGTTTTGAAATTGGTAAAAAACCATTACTCATATCATACCTCATAATTAAAAATTATTTTATTTGCCGGATTTTATCTGCATAAGCATATCCGTTTCAGCCTGTGTCAAAGCTCTGTAAGTCCCTGTTTTAAGGTCAGCAGGCAGCTTAAGCGGTCCCATGGATATTCTCTTTAAATAGATTACCCTCTTTCCAAGCGCCTCAAACATCCGCTTGACCTGATGGAACTTTCCTTCTGTTATCGTAAGCTCAATCTCGGATACGCTGCCGCTTTTTTTAATAACAAGCTCCGCAGGCTTTGTAGGTCTTTCCTCGCCTATATCAATGCCCTCTTTAAACCTGATGATATCAGCCTGGGTCACCTCACCATCAATACGTGCGTAGTAAGTCTTTGCCACGTGCTTTGAAGGACTTAAGAGCTCGTGCGAAAGTGCTCCATCATTTGTGATAAGCAAAAGCCCCTCCGTGTCTATATCAAGCCTTCCGACAGGAAACAGATCATCATGCACAGCATCCGTGATATAGTCCATGACAGTCTTATGTACATTGTCATTTGTCGCAGAAACACAGCCTGAGGGCTTATTGAACAGATAATACTCATACCTTTGATACTTAATTATTCTGCCGTTAACTGACACCTCATCGGCAGCAGTATCTACCTTTGTCTCAGGCTTTGCGGCCACCGTGCCATTAATGGCTATCTGTCCGGCCTTTATAAGCTTTTTTACCTCAGAGCGTGTGCCAAGCCCCATCTCTGATAAAAATTTATCTAATCGAATCATATTGATATTTCTCTCCACATATACTGTCACATGAGTAAAAACAAACTTAAAAAATTACTTTTTATCGCTTTTATACTGCTATTTGCATTTATTACATATTGTTTCCGGCACAGGTAAGTACGTGCGCTAAAGCAGGCATAATGCTATGGTTCAACCAGATATTTCCGCTTCTATTTATATTTACGATTTTATCTAACCTGATTATCTCAACAAATGTGCTGCAAAACATTCCCCAAAAGCATATCATGCTTTTTACATACATAATAGGCATAATATTTGGATTTCCGATAGGAGCAAAGCTCACAGCAGATTTTTGTTCCAAAGGATACATAGATAAAAATCACAGGGAAATACTGAGTGCACTGGCAAACCATTTCAGCCTTCCCTTTATCATTACCTATGCACTGTCCGAGCAACTTAACATATGCAGCCACTACAGCATTTATCTTGTGTCACTGTATCTGCCATCTGCTATAGGAATGATAGCTATGCTTTCGATTAACAAAAAACAAAAGCTTAACACAAAAAATCCCGGCTCAAGGATTTAAGCTTAACATGCAAATCGTTGATGCCGGAATAATGAAAGGGTTTGAAACCCTTATAAACTCTGTGGATATATTGTATTGTTCTCTATAGTCTCACGTATCCCACAGACCATTGCCCAAAAGGCTGACTGCAACATTCCTCTGTCGGCAGACATAATAGGTGCCTTTTTTGAAACCACAAACGGTATCGGCATAGTCTGCGGTCTATGCATTCCACGCACCCTGTCAATAGTGCTGTGCATTGCACTTCTGTCATTTGGCGGTGTATCATGCATGGTCCAGACCAAATCAATATTCCGGGATACAGGCTTTAGGCTTTACAGATACATACTGCTTAAGGCAGCCATGAGCATACTCTCATGCCTGTTATGTATTATCCTATTTCGCATCCTCATCTGAATCGGAAATATTGGTGATTTCTATGTCATCATCAGATGTATCTGAAGCTGCCTCATTGTCAGACGACTCTGCTCCTGCAGCTTCATCGCCATTCTCTTCCGGTGGGAAAAGCTCTGCTCTGTTTGCTGCAACAACATCCTCAAACTGCTGAAGTGAACTTATAAGGCTGTCATATCTGGCCTTTGAAGTCTCAATAGAGCCTGTTAAGATGTCCTCAATGCTCTTGAGCTGGCTGTCTGTATATGCCATGGCACTCATTCTGAGATTATTTGCTTCGTTTGTGGCACTGTCAAGTATCTCCTGTGCCTGCTTTGTTGCAATCTGCACTACCTCATTCGCCTGAGCATATGCCTGCTGCATAATCTGATGCTCGCTGACAAGCTCATTTGTCTGAATCTGAGCCTGCGCGATTATCTGATCAGCCTCGCCTGTGCATCAGCAAGGATAGCCTCCTTATTGCTGATAATCTTCTGATATCTCTTGACCTCCTCAGGGGTCTTTGTACGAAGCTCTGAAAGAAGCTCCTCTAACTGTTCACGATTGACAAGAATCTTGTTTCTTGAAATAGGTGACGGCTTGCAGCCATCAATATAGTCTTCGATTTCTTCAATAATCTGTTCCATTTTACTGCTCATAAATACTGTCTCCTTACCTGGTAATATTGTATTTGGCATAAATTCTATCAATGAACTGTTCAGGTACGAACTTTGATATATCTCCTCCGTATGATGCAAATTCCTTGACAATTGTAGAGCTTAAATATGAATAATTGAGGCTCGAAGTGAGAAAAACCGTCTCTATTTCCGGATTCTGCACTCCGTTAGCCTGTGCAATCTGCAGCTCATACTCAAAATCTGTCACTGCACGCAATCCTCTTATTATGATTGTTGCATTGATTTTCTTCATGTAGTCAACTAAAAGTCCTTCGAAGCACCCAACTCTCACGTTTGGTATGTGTGCTGTCATTTCCTTTATCATACTAACACGTTCTTCCAAAGAAAACAACGAGTTTTTTGCACTATTATTGAGTACTCCGACAACCAGCTCATCCACTATTTTGGCTGAACGCTCTATTATATCCAGGTGTCCAAATGTCACCGGATCAAAGCTTCCCGGATAAATTCCTACCTTCATATTGTATCTCCTATGCACGCTTTATGAAAACATGCTTGTTTGTCTTATAAATTTTTTCTTTGACTATCTCATAGCCAAGCTCTGTGAGATAATCAAAATCAGTATCGTTTGAAGCCTCAACCACGATAAGTGTATCATCCTTTAATATATCACTGTCCGAAAGTGTAATAAGCACTTCCTTTTCAAGCTCCTTATTGTATGGAGGGTCCATAAACACGATGTCAAATTTGTATTTGCCCTCAAGCGTACGTACTGCCGTGACAGCATCCGTCATCATAAGTCTTGAGACCTTATCAAACTTTGTAAAATGGATATTGTCCTCGATGCATGAAGCGGCTTTTCTTGAATTCTCCACAAATACAGCATAGGCTGCACCGCGGCTTAACGCTCAAGTCCTATCTGTCCGCTTCCGGCAAACAGATCTAAAAAATATGCTCCGGGAACATCAAACTGCATGACATTAAAAAGAGTCTCCTTCGTCTTGTCAGTAGTCGGTCTTGTATCTTTTCCCTCAATAGTCTTTAGAGGGAGGCTTCTCGCCGTTCCTGCTATTATTCTCATACTTTTCTCCCTGTTATAGTCTATTTCTGGTCCTTTAAGACGTCCTTATTCTTTGCAATATAGTCAATAAGCGAAACAACTGTGAGCACAAGTGCCACATAAATGAGGATTGTTCCAAGGATATTTAACCAGCCAAGCTGCAGATTGATATTAAAAATAATAACAATAACCATAAGCATCTGGAAGGTTGTCTTAAACTTTCCCCAGTAGCTTGCCGCAATAACAATTCCATTGTCTGATGCAACGAGTCTGAAACCGCTTATGATAAACTCTCTTGCAATGATAATAAGCACAACCCATACAGGGATAAGCTTTAAATCAACAAGGCATATCATTGCAGAGCATACAAGCAGCTTGTCTGCAAGCGGATCCATAAACTTGCCGAAATTTGTAACAAGATTATATTTTCTTGCAATTTTTCCGTCAGCCATATCGGTCAGACTTGCAATGATAAATATCGCAAGTGCTATATAATTTCCGTATCCGTCAAAAAACGGTGAAATAAGGAAAATACAAAAACGGAATAAGTATCACTCTTAAGATTGTAAGTTTGTTTGGTAAATTCATTTTACAAGTTCTCCTATCAAATCATATTCATACGCACCGGTCACCATAACCTTACATATATCGCCGGTCATGAGTGTCTCATCAGTGTTGATGAATATATATCCGTCAACATTCGGTGCATCTCTGTATGTGCGGCCGATATATGCATTTTCATCAGCCACCTTGCCCTCTATGAAAACATATAATTCTTTACCCTTTAGTGTCTCATTTTTATCAAAAATGACCTCTTCCTCAAGCTCCATGACATCAGCCTGCCATTCAGCCTTTATATCCTCATCTATCTGATCAGGCATTGCAGCTGCCTTTGTGCCCTCCTCTGGGGAATACGTAAAGGCTCCCAGACGGTCAAACTCCATATCATTTACAAACTGCATAAGCTCCTCATGATTATCCTGTGTCTCACCCGGGAAGCCACATATAAGTGTGGTCCTTAGTGTGATATCAGGTATTCTCTCACGCAGCATTCTGATACGCTCCATAAGCTCAGCCTTTGTTGTTTTTTCTGCCCATGCGCCTTAAAATATCGTCATTGCAGTGCTGGATTGGCATATCCAGATAATGGCATACCTTCTCATCCTTTATCATGGACTCTATAAGCTCACCGTATATCTCCTCGGGATAGCAGTACATAATCCTTATCCAGAACAGCCCGCTTATCTTGTTGAGCTCATCTAAAAAGCTTATGAAAGTGACTTCTCACCATACAAATCCACTCCGTAAAGTGTGGTCTCCTGGGCAACAAGTATAAGCTCCTTTGCGCCCTGCTCCACAAGGCTCTTCGCCTGCTCAATCAAATCCTCCATCGGCACACTTCTGTAACGGCCTCTGACAGATGGAATGACACAGTAGGTACAGTTTTTATTGCACCCCTCTGCTATCTTAAGGTAAGCGAAATGCCCTCCTGTGGTGACAATACGCTTTGTCTTTATGCTGGGAAGTCCCTCTAAGGTGTGCAGATTACTGTATCTGTGTTTTTCAAGTGTCTCATGGACAGCTTCAACTATAGTATCATATGAATTGGTGCCAAGTATGGCATCAACCTCCGGGATTTCCTTAAAAAATCTCATCCTTGTATCTTTGTGCCAGACAGCCTGTCACAATAAGTGATTTGCATTTGCCTGTCTCCTTATACTGAGCCATCTCGAGAATTGTATTGATACTCTCCTCCTTTGCATCACCTATGAAGCAGCAGCTGTTTACGATAATGATATCAGCCTGTGTCTCATCATCGGTCATCTCAATGCCGTCATTTGCAAGCATGCCTATCATATACTCTGAATCCACAAGGTTTTTATCGCATCCAAGCGAAATAAATAATAATTTCATAGTACCTCTCAAATGTAAGTATTTACAATTAAAGGGAAAGACAAAACAGCCTTTCCCCTCCTAGATTAAGCCTCTTCGCCTCGTTTAAATCCTCATCATCTGAGACGATTCTGACAGCTCCCGTGTACAGCTCCTCTACAGCAATAGATAATGGCTTATTGCACTTAGGGCGTGCGATAAGTGGTTCTGCACCATCAATAATCTGGCGTGCACGCTTTGCTGCAGCAATAACGATAGAATAACGGCTGTTTACTACCGGCTCTTCACCTATCTCTACATTGTTGTTTACTACCTTCATTAACTCTACATACGATGGATGTATCATATTATTTATCTCCTTTCGAAAAGCTTAAAAGCTCTTTTCTCATTTTATTTATAAAATCTATATTTGATGATACCAGATAATCCTGATTCTTTTTTGTGTCGTCAGAGCTGTGGATGATATCATTCACAAGCTCTACACAATCGTCAAGCTTATCATTTACCACTAAATAATCATATTTCTCTATGCCTAAAGACTCCTCATATGCTCTTGAAAGTCTCTGTGCACAGACCTCTTTTGTCTCTGTGCCTCTTCCTATAAGCCGGTCCTTAAGCTCATCTGCACTCGGCGCTGACACAAACATAAGCACCGTATCAGGAAACTGCTTCTTTATCTTTAAAGCTCCCTGGATTTCTATCTCAAGAATCACATTCTTTCCGGCGCTAAGCTGCTCATTGACATATGACTTTGGTGTGCCGTAATAATGATCTACATACTTGGCATACTCAAGCAGTCCATCTGCCTTTATCATCTGTTCAAATTCTTCCTCTGAGATAAAGAAATACTCTCTGCCATGCTCCTCACCCGGCCTTGGACCTCTGGTCGTGGCTGATACGCTCAGTGCATAATCATCACCATGCTTTGCCATAAGCTCCTTCATGATAGTACCCTTTCCGGAACCCGAAAAGCCTGAAAAAACAACTAATTTTCCTGTGTTACTCATCACAATCTCCTAAAATTACTCAATATTTTGAATCTGTTCCCTGACTTTTTCTATATCAGTTTTAAGACTGATGCCTGTGTCAGAAATCTTAAGATCATTGGACTTTGAAAGGATGGTATTCGCCTCACGGTTCATCTCCTGTGCGAGGAAATCAAGCTTTCTTCCCACACTGCCACCGGCATTTAGCGAATCCTTCATGGAAAGGATATGGCTTTTGAGCCTGACTGTCTCCTCATCCACACAGATCTTGTCCGCAAAAATAGTGACCTCCTGGGCTATTCTTGAATCATCAAGCTGATTGTCTGCAAGCAGCTCTCTTAGCTTTTCCTCAAGACGCGCACGGTATTCGACAATAATCTGTGGCGAACGCTCCTCAATGAAATCAACATATGATACCATATTATCGAGCTTTTCGCAAAGGTCTTTTTTAAGATTTTCTCCCTCGCGCACGCGGCTTTCAACAAATGGCTCAAATGCACCGCGAAGAGCCTTCTCAAGACTGCTCCACAGCTCATCCTCATCTACAGGCTGCTCCTCCATCGCAAATACCTCCGGATATCTCGACAGCGTGCTCACTCTTATATCATTCTCCAGTCCGAATTCCTCCGCCATCTGATTCAGATACTTAAGATATTCTCCCGCGAGAGCCTTATTATACTGCAATGAGAGATTATTTTCTGTAAAATCCTCATATGTGATATAAATATCGACCTTGCCACGCTCTATGTACTCCTTAAGCAGAGTCCTTATTGCACTCTCGAAGAAATTGAGCTTTTTAGGCATCTTGATATTGACATCCAGATATCTGTGATTTACAGATTTTACCTCAACTGTAATCTTACGGCTTGCATCTGCGTACTCGTATCTGCCAAAGCCGGTCATACTTTTAATCATAATTTTTCCTTTCGCATATGCATAGATGAGTTTATTATATAACTCCTTGAGATTTTCGTCAAATATATTATAATATAAATATTCATGATTATAAATATTCAGCAACTTAGAATATTTATAGGAAATAAGGAGGAACGTCATGGCTTTAGACGGAATAGTCATTTCAAATATAGTTGCAGAGCTAAACAGCACGATACTAAACTCAAAAATCAGTAAAATCGCAGAACCTGAAGCAGATGAGCTGCTTCTCACCCTAAAGGGACCAAACGGCTCGTTCAGGCTTTCGATGTCTGCAAGTGCATCGCTTCCATTCATCTACCTGACCCCCACAAATAAGGTAAGCCCTCTCACTGCCCCTACATTTGCATGGTATTTAGAAAGCATATAGCAAACGGACGCATCACAAAGATTTACCAGCCGGGTATGGAGCGTATCATAAACTTTGAAATCGAACACTTAAACGAGATGGGCGATTTATGCCACAAGGTGCTTATTATCGAGCTGATGGGCAAATATTCAAACATCATCTTACCGACTCCGATGGTACGATAATAGACAGTGCCAAGCGTATTCCCGCATCCGTAAGCTCTGTGCGTGAAGTGCTTCCGGGCAGAGCCTACACCATCCCCGCGACTCAGGAGGATAAATATAATCCTCTGACTGTAGATTCGAAGCAGTTTGTGGATATTATATCAGCAAAGCCGCTTACTGTTTCAAAGGCTATCTACTCATCCTTTTCCGGCATCAGCCACTTGTGGCAAATGAGCTGGCTCACCGGGCAGGCCTTGACGCGGACTCCCCTGTAGCTGCCTACTCACACGATGAGCTTTTGCACCTGGGAAGCAACTTCACATGATGATGGAGGACATAAAAAATAATCGTTTTACGCCGAATATCGTGCGTGACGGCAATGAACCAAAGGAATTTTCTTCAATAGAGCTGACTCAGTATAGCGATTTAACGGTCACAAAATATGAATCCATATCAGAGGTTTTAGAGCTTTACTACTCTGAGAGAAACACCTATACACGTATACGCCAGAAGTCAGCCGACCTGAGAAAACACGTAAATACCCTCCTGGAGCGAAACCAGAAAGAAATATTCCCTGCAGATGAAGCAGCTTAAGGACTCCGAAAAACGCGAAAAGTACAAGGTGTACGGCGAGCTTATCAACGCATTCGGCTACGGACTTACACCGGACGACAAGTTCTTGAAGCAGCAAACTATTATGATGACAACAAAATCATCAAAATCCCTATCGACAGCACAAAAACTCCTGCCGAGAACGCGCAGAAATACTTTGACAAATACGGAAAGATGAAACGTACTGCCGAAGCATTGAACGAGCTGATTCTTGAAACAAAAGGTCAGATAGACCATCTCGAATCAATTCAGAATTCACTGGATATCGCTTTAAGCGCTGACGACCTCGTCCAGATAAAGGATGAGCTGATAGAATACGGTTTTATCAAAAAAGGTAAGGGTTCAAAGAAACAGAAGGTAAAGAGCAAACCATTCCACTATATCTCATCAGACGGCTTTGATATGTACGTTGGCAAAAACAACTACCAGAACGATGAGCTCACCTTCAAGCTGGCAACCGGAAACGACTGGTGGTTCCACGCCAAGGGCATGCCCGGCTCACATGTCATTGTAAAAGCTGAAAACAAAGAGCTGCCGGACAGCACCTTTGAGGAGGCCGGCAAGCTCGCGGGCTACTACTCAAAGGGCAAAAATGCCGACAAGGTAGAGATAGACTATCTGCAAAAGAAAAATGTCAAAAAGCCAAACGGTGCCGCAGCCGGCTTTGTCGTGTATTACACAAACTATTCTCTCACGATTCACCCGGATATATCCGATATCAGGCAGATTGAGTAAGCAGATAATACTTATTTCATAACAATTTCATAACCATTCCAAAACGCTTAAAGTAAAAAGCTGATATACACATGCATAGTCATGCATGCTATATCAGCTTTTATTTTAGCCATTTAAGCTCATCACAGATTCATCCTCTTTAACTGTTCTTTTGCAAATTCATCCATTTTCTTTTTCAGTATTCTGTTTTCCGCTGTACAAAGCGCCGGGTCTGCTTCAAGCACCTCATCCACCATCTCAGATGCTTCCTTTAGCACATCGCTGTCCTGATACACATCCGCAAGTGCAAATGCAAGATCTCCACTCTGCCTGATTCCAAAGAAATCCCCGGGACCTCTGAGCTTTAAATCCTCACTTGCTATATAAAAGCCATCATTTGATTTATTTAGTATCTCCAGACGTTTTTTTGATTTCTTTGAATTTGACGAATTGATGAAAATGCAATACGACTGTGCATCTCCCCTGCCCACACGGCCTCTTAGCTGGTGAAGCTGTGCAAGTCCAAACCTGTCTGCATTTTCTATCATCATGACAGTTGCATTGGGCACATTTACACCAACCTCCACGACTGTTGTGGACACAAGCACCTGCGACTCATTATTTGCAAAGCGCTGCATCACCTCATCCTTTGCCTTGCTCTTCATCCTGCCGTTAAGCACATCTACAGTGATATCCTTTGGCAGTGCCGCTTTAAGCATATTTGCATAGTCTGTGACATTTTCCCCTTCCGAGTTTTCGGTTTCCTCCACAAGAGGGCATATAACATACGCCTGATGGCCGGCTCTCACCTGCTCCTCGATGAAGCTGTAGGCCTTTGGCCTGAACGCTGTGCCAACCACACAGTTCTTGATAGGAAGTCTCTTTGCCGGCACCTCATTTATGACAGAGATATCCATATCACCGTATATGATTATTGCTAACGTACGCGGTATCGGAGTGGCACTCATCACAAGTATATGTGGCTTTCTTCCCTTATCCGAGAAGCTCTCTCTCTGCTTCACGCCAAATCTGTGCTGCTCATCTGTGATAACAAGCGACAGATTGGAAAAATCCGCTTTCTCCTGTATGAGCGCATGAGTGCCTATAATAAGCGCATTTTTCTCGTTTTCAAGGCGCGCATAGGCCTCTCTTTTCTGCTTTGCCGTCATGGAGCCGGTAAGAAGCACAACAGGACTGTCAAGTCCAAACTGACCAACCAGTGAGCAAAACGTCTCATAATGCTGGTTTGCAAGCACCTCCGTCGGAGCCATTATGGCAGACTGATAGCCACATTTTGACGCCCACGCCATAAGAAGAAAAGCAACAATCGTCTTTCCTGAGCCCACATCACCCTGAATAAGCCTCTGCATCACATAAGGGCTTTTAATATCCTGCTTTATCTCATCTATCGTCTTCTTCTGCGCGCCTGTCAGCTCATACGGAAGCTTCTCAATCAATCCGTCTATAAAAGCATCATCCTTAAACTCAAACTCATTTTTGTCCTTCTGTTGCTTTTTATTCTGATACCGCATGCCCATGATAAAGAGAAAAAACTCATCAAAAACAAGCCGTCTTCTTGCCTCCACAAGAGCGTCAAAGTCATCAGGGAAATGTATCTGCTTCATGGCATAATTATACTCGCAAAAGCCGTATCTGTGCCTTATATCCTTAGGCAAATAATCTGACAACAGTGTATCATGTGACAGAGTCTCCTTTATCGTCTTCACTATCAGATTGTTTGTCACACCGCTTGTCACGGAATACACAGGCTGCAGTGTATCGCGTATAGCCTCGTACTTTTGCACCTCATACACCACCGGCTGCTCCATGACATATCTGCCTCCCTTTGGCTTAATATGTCCGTAAAATATAAGATGTCTCCCCTGCACAAGCTGTGCCTTAAGGTATGGCATACGGTACCATACCAGCTGTATCATATGCCCGGGTGAGCCGATATCCTGCAATATAATCTGCATTCTCGCTGTATTTTTCACTACAGGTGCCCTTTTAATCACAGCATGAATGGCATAGGTGCTGCTTACGTTTACATTATTCAGTTCATCAATATCCGTTATTTCCGGAAACTTTACATAATCCCGGGGAAAATGAAGGAGTATATCACCAACGGTGTATACTCCCATTTTAGCAAATGCTTTTTGTGTTTTTTCCCCGATTCCCTTAACCGCGGTAATCGGTGAAGCTATATCCATATCTGCTCCTAAATATAATAAATGTCATTTATATTCTTTAAATGGCTTTACTCTACAGAAATAACATAATAGTAGATTGGCTGTCCGCCATCGTTGACCTCGACCTCTACATCAGGATATTTCTCTTCGATTGCTGCCGCAAGCTCATTAGCTGAGTCCTCATCAGAATCACTTCCGAAATAGATGCTGACAATCGCTGAATCCTCATCTACCATGGCATCTACCATCTCAAGTGTGGTAGCCCTTAAGTCTGTTCCAACAGAAAGGATACTCTTGTCTCCGATTCCCATGAAGTCGTTCTGCTTGATGGTTTTTCCGTCAATCTCAGTATCGCGGACTGCATATGTCACCTGTCCTGTCTTGACATTTTCTATCTCAGCCATCATCTGCTCTTTATTCTCCTCGGCGCTGTGGTCAGGGATATAATTTACAAGCGCTGTGATACCCTGTGGGATAGTCTTTGTAGGGATAACAATAATCTGTTTATCCTCAACAAGGTCTACTGCCTGGTTTGCAGCCATGATGATATTCTTGTTGTTTGGCAGGATAAATACTGTCTTAGCATTTACATGCTCGATAGCGTTGAGCATATCCTCTGTGCTAGGGTTCATGGTCTGACCACCCTCTATGAGATAGTCCACTCCAAGGCCTCTAAACACCTCATTCATGCCTTCTCCGATTGAAACAGATACAAAGCCCATTTCCTTTGCAGGCATGTTATTTGTCTTTTCATCAGCCAGAGCTGCTTCATAAGCCTCTTCCTCAGCCTTCTGCTGTGCTGCAAGCTTCTGTGAATCCTTGATGAGCTTTTCCTGATGCTCCTCACGCATATTGTCGATCTTTATCTTGCTGAGTGAGCCGAAGGTAAGTGCCTTCTGCAGTGCAAGTCCAGGGTCGTTTGTATGTACGTGAGTCTTTACGATCTCATCGTCAGCTACAACGACTATAGAGTCACCGATTGACTCGAGGAATGCCTTGTATGCGTGCTCCTCATTGTCTGACATTGGCGCATTGAGTACAATAATAAACTCTGTGCAGTAACCAAACTTAATCTCTGCCTCTGTCTCAGCCGAAATCTTTGCAGGAGCTGCTCCTGTTGGTGCGCCTCTATTGTATAGTCGATCTCCTTGCCGATAAGGGCATCATATGCTCCCTTTAATACCTGAACAAGTCCCTGTCCACCCGAATCCACAACACCTGCCTGCTTTAATACAGGAAGCATCTCCGGTGTCTGGTCAAGCACATACTCAGCCTGCTTTATAACCTCTTCAACAAATGTGACAACATCCTCTGTTTCGTCTGACAGCTCCAGAGCCTTTTCTGCTGCGCCCTTTGCCACTGTAAGGATAGTTCCCTCCTTTGGCTTCATAACTGCCTTGTAAGCTGTCTCAACCGCCTTCTGGCATGCCTCACAAAGAATAGTGACATCTATTTCATCGTATTCCTTTATAACTTTACAGAATCCTCTGAAAAGCTGTGATAAGATAACACCCGAGTTTCCTCTGGCGCCTCTTAAAGAGCCTGATGAAATAGCCTTTGCAAGCTCTGCCATGGTAGGCTCTGTGAGTGAGCTGACCTCCTTGGCCGCAGACATGATTGTCATTGTCATATTTGTTCCGGTATCACCATCCGGTACCGGGAATACATTCAGCTCATTTATCCAGTCTTTCTTTGAATCAAGATTCTTGGCTCCCGCAAGAAACATCCTTGCAAGGAGCTTTGAATTAATGCTTGTGATCTCCACTTTTTGTAGTCCTCCTTAATCAATTACCCTTACGCCCTCAACGTAAATATTGATCTTTGCAATTTTCATTCCTGTAAATGACTCAACCTTGTACTTAACCGTCTCGATAAGATTGTCCGAAACAGTGCCGATTGAAATACCATACGCTACTATTACATGAAAATCAATGGTAATTTCGTTGTTCTCATCTACCTTTACATTTATTCCATGGTTCAGGTAATCTCTCTTTAAAAGCTTTACAAGACCATCCTTCATGTTGACCGCTGCCATGCCTACTATTCCAAAGCACTCTACAGCTACAGAGCCTGCATAGGTTGCAATAACATCTGTATCAATTAAAAATTTGTCCATATTGG
>ENA-OQCQ01000012-OQCQ01000012.1-human-gut-metagenome-genome-assembly--contig:-NODE-12-length-20613-cov-1.035341_pt1 | contig 20613 bp, 26 predicted proteins | sample MGYA00242761_ERZ504585 | MGnify/ENA primary metagenome ERZ504585 (study PRJEB26092, sample SAMD00036343) | human gut metagenome | host: Homo sapiens | study: EMG produced TPA metagenomics assembly of... | reverse complement strand
CTTGGAGGATAACATTTTCCACGGACATGGATTGAAGAAACGCCTGTTACGTGCCGCAAATAAAAAGAAGGAGCAACTGTTTTCGGATACTATGTAGATGATCCGGAGAGATTCGGTATTGTAGAATTTGACCATGAAGGCAAGGCTATCTCAATTGAAGAGAAACCGGAGCATCCGAAGAGCAACTACTGTGTCACAGGTTTATACTTCTATGACAATCGTGTCGTAGAGTATGCAAAAAATCTGAAACCAAGTGCCAGAGGCGAACTTGAGATCACAGATCTGAACCGCATCTATCTGGAAAAGGGCGAATTAAACGTAGAGCTTCTCGGACAGGGATTCACATGGCTGGATACAGGTACACACGAGAGCCTTGTGGAAGCCACCAACTTTGTAAAAACAATGGAAAGCCACCAGCACCGCAAAATCGGTTGCCTGGAAGAGATTGCATATCTCAATGGCTGGATTACAAAGGAAGATGTGCTGAAGGTTTATGAAATACTGAAGAAAAATCAGTATGGTCAGTACTTAAAAGACGTTCTGGACGGTAAATATCTGGATGTATTGCACTAACCGAAGCTTTTAGACCTGTACAAGCGAATTCGCAGTCAAGTGAGTGATATATCAAATTTTCAAACAGTTATTTGATATATCACCCGCCATGCAGCAAGGCGGATAATTTTATCTGCCTGACTCTATAACAGAATCTTACAGATATTCATATTATATATTTTTTAAGGAGAATCACTATGAACATTATCGTAACCGGCGGTGCCGGATTTATCGGAAGCAACTTTATTTTTCATATGTTAAACAAATACCCGGACTATCAGATCGTAAACCTGGACCTGCTGACCTATGCGGGAAACCTGGAGACTCTGAAACCGGTTGAGGACAAACCGAACTACAAATTTGTAAAAGGTGATATCGCAGACGAAGCTTTCATCATGGATCTGTTTGAAAAAGAGAAATTTGACGTTGTTGTCAACTTCGCAGCAGAGAGCCATGTAGACCGTTCCATCGAGGATCCTGGCATCTTTGTTCAGACCAACGTAATGGGAACCCGTGTACTGCTGGATGCTTCCAGAAAATTCGGCGTAAAGAGATATCATCAGGTATCTACCGATGAAGTTTACGGAGACCTTCCGCTGGATCGCCCGGACCTGTTCTTTACAGAGAATACCCCGATCCACACCTCCAGCCCGTACTCTGCATCCAAGGCAAGCGCAGACCTGTTTGTACTGGCTTACCACAGAACCTTCGGTACCCCGGTTACCGTTTCCAGATGCTCCAACAACTACGGCCCGTATCACTTCCCGGAAAAGCTGATTCCGCTTATGATCAGCCGCGCACTGGCAGACGAAGAGCTTCCGGTATACGGAAACGGTGAGAATGTCAGAGACTGGCTGCACGTATCCGACCATTGTGAAGCAATCGACCTGATTATCCATAAAGGTAAAGTAGGCGAGGTTTACAACATTGGCGGACACAACGAGAGAACAAACCTTCAGGTAGTACAGACCATCCTGAAAGCTCTGGACAAACCAGAATCTCTGATCAAATACGTAAAAGACCGCCCGGGCCATGACAGAAGATATGCAATCGACCCGACCAAGATCGAGACTGAACTTGGATGGAAACCAAAATACAATTTCGATACCGGAATTGCACAGACAATCCAGTGGTATCTGGACAATGAAGACTGGTGGAAACACATCATCAGCGGTGAGTATCAGAACTACTTTGCTGAGATGTACAAAGACCGTCTGTAAGAGAGAAAAGTGAAATGCAAAGGCCGCAAAAAGCGGCTTTTGCGAAGGAGTGGTGGATATGGATCAATATTATACCACTGGTGAATTTGCCCGGATGGCCCATGTGACCATTCGGACAATTCGCTATTACGACAAAAAAGGGCTGCTGAAGCCGAGCTTTATTAACGAATCCGGTTATCGGATGTATTCGGATGAGGATTTTCTGAGCTGCAGAAAATTTTATCGCTGAAATATCTCGGATTTTCCCTGAATGAGATCGGAAATATGACGATTCACGATACGAGTGCGGATATTCTGAAATCATTGAAAATGCAGATCGGACTTGTGCACAAGAAGATGGAAATCTGGAACAGATGGAAAAGGCGCTGCAGAATACGACACAGATTCTGGAGGAGACGAACCAGATCGACTGGACCGGCATTCTGAACCTGATTCATCTGACCGATATGGAAAAGATGCTGGTGGAGCAGTACAAAAACGGGGAAAACCTGAATATCCGTATTTCGCTGCACGAGCAGTATTCCCAAAATAAAAAGGGATGGTTCCCGTGGCTTCTGGAACAGATGGATTTTGACGGTGCGCGCCGGATTCTGGAGATTGGCTGCGGAAACGGACAGCTCTGGAAAAAAGCGGAGCCATCCGTGCTGAAAGGAAAGTATATCTGTCTGTCTGACCTGTCGGACGGCATGATCCGGGATGCGGCGGAAAATCTGGGAGAAGAAAAGGCATCCTGTTTTGATTTCCGGACACTGGACTGCCAGAAGCTTCCGTTTCCGGATGCGGAATACGACCGGATTATTGCAAATCATGTTTTGTTCTATGTCCAGAATCTGTCCCGCGGTCTGCAGGAAATCAGCCGTGTGCTTTCAGATGACGGCGTGTTCTACTGCAGTACGTATGGAAAAGGCCATATGAAAGAGATTACCGATCTGGTACAGGAGTTTGATCCGCAGATCAATCTTTCGGAGGTGGCGCTGTATACTATTTTTGGTCTGGATCACGGAGAAAAGCAGTTAAAGCCTTATTTTGGCAGCGTAGAGAAAAGAATCTACGAGGACAGTCTCTGGGTCGACCGGCCGGAGCCGCTTCTGGACTATATCCTTTCCTGCCATGGAAATCAGAATGAGTATCTGTATCCGAGACAGCGGGAATTCAAAGAATTTCTGGAAAAGAAAATTCAGAAACACGGCGGAATTGCGATCACAAAAGAGGCAGGGGTTTTCATCTGCAGAAAATAACGGGAGAGGCCGACATGAAAATGGAGGTCTCTTTTTTATCCCTCATTTTAGGCAAGTTTGACAAAAATGTTAAAAAATAAATACAGAGTATGTTTTTTGTATTGCCAGAGATCACAAAAGGATGTATACTAAAGTAGAATGTCTAAGTATGCGTGACTTGAAGAAAGAACACAAAAAGAGGGATAAGGTATGAAGGAATTATTTGATGTACACTGCCATATGTCCGGGGGTAGACCGACGGTGCAGCTGACCTGGAAGAGTCGCTGGCGATGCTGAAAATGCAGCACGAGGACGGGGTCAGGAAGATTATCATCACACCGCATTATCGGCGGCGGATGTTTGAAACACCGGCAAAAAAGGTACATGAGCAGTTCTGAAACTGCAGGAAGCGGCAAAAAAAGGAATATCCGGATATGTCGCTTTATCTCGGGTGTGAACTTCACTCGAACATGGATCTTCAGGATATCCTGGAAAAACGGAAATATGTGACCATGGCCGGTTCATCCTATGTTCTGTTGGAATTTTCCGAGGGAGATTCCGCACAGCATATCCGTGAGAGAGTCTACAATGTACTGTCCTGCGGTTATGAACCGATTATCGCGCATGTGGAGCGCTATCAGGCAACGGTAAAGAGCGTCGGATTTTCCAGCGATCTGGTGGATATGGGCGCAAGACTGCAGGTGAATGTGGAAAGTATACTTGGAAAGTATACGTGGGGGCAAAACGCTACTGCAGAAAACTGATGAAGGAAGATCTGCTCGGTTTTGTCGGCAGCGATTCCCACAACACAAAAACACGTATTCCCAACATAGGAGCAGGCGCTGCCTATGTTCAAAAAAATGGGAGAGGCATATGCCGAAAGGATTTTCCACGATAATCCGATGGAAATCTTAAGGGATGCCGGAGAAATCTAAAAAAAGTCAGGAGAAGAAGATGGAAACGAATCAACAGAATCAGGATGAAATTGAAATCGATTTACTGGAACTGCTTCGTGTGCTCTGGAGCAAAATTGGCTATGTGATTTTAGCTGCATTGGCACTTGGCCTTCTGATGGTACTGGTCAGCAAAGTATTTATGAAGCCGCAGTATGAATCGACGACAAAAATGTATGTACTGTCAAAACAGGACAGCAGCAGTACTGTAACAAGTGGAGATCTGCAGGCAAGTTCTCTTTTAACCAAAGACTATGCGGAGCTGATTCAGAGCCGTCAGGTTGTTGAAACCGTTATTGCACAGTTAAATCTGGATCTTACCTATGAGGAGTTTTTGAACAAAATTACTGTTACTACACAGAACGATACGCGTATCCTTTCGATTACAGTAAAAGACGAAGATCCGTATGTAGCAAGCCAGATGGCGGATGCAATCCGTGTAGCAGCATCAGATCATATTCAGAACGTTATGAACACAGAAGCTGTAAATGTGGTAGATGAGGCGAATATTCCAGATGAGCCGGTAAGCCCAAGTATTAAGAAAAACGGGCTGATCGGTGCAATAGCAGGTGCATTTATCGCGATTGTCATCATCATTATTGTTTATCTGACAAATGACACCATCCAGACCTCCGAAGATGTAGAACGTTATCTGGGTGTCAGTACACTCGGCATAATTCCTCTTGCAGAAGGACAGAAAAAGAGCAAGAAGAAAAACAAAAACGGCCGTGGAAGAAAGAAATAAGGGAGGATACGGAACGTGAATCAGGTAGTAGTAAAACAGGAAAAATCAGGCTATCAGATTGTGGAAGCCTACAAATCTCTTCGGACCAACCTTCAGTTCTGCGGAGAAGATAAGAAAGTAATCGCGGTTACAAGCTGTACACCAAATGAGGGAAAGAGCAGTGTTTCTATGCAGCTCGGCATTTCTCTTGCAGAGAGCGGAAAAAGAGTGATTTTGATCGATGCCGATCTTCGGAAATCGGTTCTTCTTGGAAGAACGAAAACACAGAAATCTGTTCGCGGACTGGCACACTTCCTGTCCGGTCAGGCAACTCTGGAGGATGTCATCTGTTCTACCAATGTAAAGAACTTTTACATGATTTATTCCGGCCCGTTTCCGCCGAATCCGGCAGAGCTTCTGGGGGGAAAGAACTTCCGAAGTCTTTTAAATGCACTTCGTAAAGTTTACGATTATGTGATTGTGGATACTCCTCCGCTTGGAAGCGTTATCGACAGTGCAATCGTTGCAGAAATCTGTGATGGTTCAATCATGGTCATTGAGTCCGGTGTGATCAGCTATCGTTTTGCACAGGAAGTAAAGAGCCAGCTCGAGAGAAGTAACTGCCCGCTGCTTGGCGTTGTCCTGAACAAGGTGGATATGCAGAAACAGGCGTATGGTAAATACGGAAAATACGGTCAGTACAAATATGGAGATTACGGCCAGGAGGAGGACGATTAACTGCCATGAAAAAAGGGATTGTTGCAGGTTTGATTGTCCTGTGCGTGGCGCTAGGAGCCGGTACAGCAGCTGTCGTAGTGACGGACGACCGAAAAGGCCCGGAAATCGAGCTTCCAGCTGATGGGGATGTAACGTATGAGGAAGGCAGTGATACAGCGCCTTTGCTGGAAGGCGTTACTGCAACGGATGAGAAAGACGGAGATGTGACAGATTCGCTGATGATTGAAAACATTTTCCCGAACGATGACCATACCAGTGCATCGGTTGTCTATGCGGCAAAGGACAGTCACAATAATGTATCAAAAGCAACACGCCGCGTGAATTATAAAGCTGCAGCGGAAGATACCCCGGCGGAAAATGAGGCTACGCAGGAAACGGATAACAGTGGGGCGGCAGATGAGTCTGCACCGGCAACAGAGGAGCCGCAGCAGAATGACACAGAGGGCACAAAAAATGAGACAGATGCGCAGATGGAAATCGAAGCACTGCCGGCGGAAAGCCCAAAACTGTACCTGAATACGTATGAAGTAACAGTGGAAGCCGGAAACGATCTGGACAAAACCAGCTATATCAAAGAGATGACCGATGATGCAGACAGCCAGGAGTCACTCTTTAACCAGATTGAGATCGACGGCGATGTGGATACTGCAGTGCCGGGAGATTACACGCTGACGTATCATGTGACGGACAGCGATGGAAACAGATCAAATGCAGCGGTGCTTACCGTACACGTTCAGTAAGAATAGAAGAACTGCTCTGATGGGGATGCCCGATCGGGGCAGTTCTTTTTTCAAGTTTTTACGGCGCGAGTAAAATTTGACAGCCCAAAATGAGTATGGTAGAGTGAGAAAGAAAGACGGCAGAAGGGGGCAGAGGAGATGCTTCGAATCTGGCAGAAAACAGAAAAACAGAAGCTGGAGCCGGTAGGAATGGGAACGGCGTTCCCCTTTTAAAGGAAAAGAACTATGTAGTTTCTATCATCGGCGGCGGCGGAAAAACGACGCTGCTGTACGAGATGGCAGGCTTTTGCGTAAAAAACGATCAGAAGGTACTGGTGACAACTTCGACGCACATTTACCGTCCGCCGAAGGAATGGCATGACCAGAGTCTGGAAGCGGTCGAAAGAAAATTTCGCACAGGCCGCGCAGCGATTATCGGGAGTGCCTGCCGGGATACGGAAAAGCTTTCCATGCCGGAAACGGAACTATTTGAAGCGGCACGCAAAAAGGCCGATCTGACGCTGATCGAGGCGGACGGCGCGAGGCACCTGCCGTGCAAGGCACCGGCGGAACATGAACCGGCGCTGCTTTCCTCTTCAGATCTTGTGATTGGTGTGACAGGTCTTTCGGCACTGGGACAGCCGCTTGGCAAGGGCTGCTTTCGGGCAGAACGGGCGGCGGAACTGCTTGGCTGTACGATGGAACACCATATCACGGAAGAAGATCTGGCACGGCTGATCGCATCGGAACAGGGACAGCAGAAGGATTTGAAAGGCAGAACGTTTTATGCGGTACTGCACCAGTATGAGGAAAAAGAACACCGGGCGGCCGCAGAGAAACTTGTGGAGCTGCTGCGCAGGCAGGGGATCGAGCATGTTCTGGTTACGTGCGCGACAGGAAACAGAAGACAAAGCGGTGAGAACACGAATCCCTGGTATGGGAGAGCAGAGCTTCCCGTGCGTGAAGCGGAAGAAGAGTGGGAACCCGGAGAATAAAACGGAAATAGAATGGAGGAGACAGATGGCGGAATTTACCCATTTTAAGAAAGACGGCAGCGCCGTCATGGTTGATGTCCATGAGAAGCCGGACACGTACCGGGCAGCATCGGCGACGGGAACCATACAGGTAAGCCCGGAGGTATTTGCAGCCGTGCGGGATCATACGGCAAAAAAAGGCGATGTGCTCGGCGTTGCACGGCTGGCAGGCATCATGGGGGCGAAGAAGAATGCGGAGTTGATTCCGCTGTGCACATTGTGCCGCTGACGAACTGCGAAGTGACATTTACCACGGACGAGAATACAAATTCTATTACGGCCGTGTGCACCACATCATGTGTCGGAAAGACCGGCGTGGAGATGGAGGCGCTGACTGGCGTTTCCACAGCGCTGCTCACGATCTACGATATGTGCAAGGCGATGGACCGCGGCATGGTGATTCGTGATATCCACATTCTGGAAAAGGACGGCGGAAAGAGCGGTCATTATATCTATCAGAAAGAGGAAAAATAAAGCATGGCAGAAAAGAAAGATTTCCCGGTTTTCCGGGTGGGAATTGTAACGTTAAGTGACAAAGGATATCAGGGCGAGCGCGAGGATAAGAGCGGCCCAAGGATCAAAGAGCTGCTTCCGGCGGAGCAGTATGAGGTCGTTTCGATGCGTCTTCTGCCGGATGAGCGGGCGATGATCGAGGAGGAACTGATCCGGCTTGCCGATCTGGAGCAGTGCGATCTTGTCCTCACGACAGGCGGCACGGGATTTTCCATGCGGGATGTGACACCGGAGCAACTCTGGCGGTATCCGGCCGTGTGGCACCTGGCATCGCGGAGGCGATCCGCGCGGGCAGCATGGCGATCACAAAACGGGCGATGCTGAGCCGGGCAGTGAGTGCAATCCGTCATCGGACGCTGATTATCAATCTGCCGGGAAGCCCGAAGGCGGTGGAAGAGAGTCTTGGATTTGTACTTGATACCCTGCCGCATGCGTTGGGACTTCTGCGCGGAACGGACGGAGAGTGCGGAAGAAGCTGAAAAAAGAGGGAACAGGTAACGATGGAAGAAGAAAAAATTATTTTCTGTAAGAGCGGCGGCTGTACGGCAAAGCTCGGGGCAGGCGTGCTCGAACATATTCTGGAGAAGCTGCCGAAAGGGGAAAAGGATCCGAATCTGCTGGTGGGCTATGACAGCAAAGACGATGCATCCGTCTACCGGCTGACGGACGACCTTGCGATGGTCCAGACGCTGGATTTCTTTCCGCCGGTGGTGGAGGATCCGTACACGTTTGGAAAAATTGCGGCGGCGAATGCCTTAAGCGACATCTATGCGATGGGCGGAGAGGTGCGGACAGCCTGAATATCGTCTGCTTTCCGGACAGATGGATCTGAATGTCCTCGGAGAAATCATGCGCGGCGGCGCGGAAAAGGTGCAGGAGGCGGGCGGATCGCTCTCCGGCGGTCATTCGATTGCGGATGACAGTGTAAAATACGGCCTTTCTGTCACGGGAACCGTGCATCCGGACCGGATCTGGCAGAACAATACGGGCCGCGTGGGTGATCTGCTCATTCTGACGAAACCGCTCGGAACCGGCATTCTCTGTGCGGCGCACCGCGTCGGGGAGGAAAACCCGGGTGGATTTCAAAAGGCAGTGGAATTGATGATGACGCTGAATAAGTACGCCTCGGAGACGGCACGGAAGTATAACATTCATGCCTGTACCGATGTAACGGGCTTTAGTTTCCTAGGACATCTGCATGAGATGATGGAGTCGGGCGTGTCCTGCCATATCTGGGCGGATCAGATTCCGGTGTTCCCGGGGGCTGTGGAAGCGGCGGAGGAGTTTCTGATCACTGCGGCAGGCCAGCGGAACCGGAATCATCTGGAGCAGCATGTGACCTTTAAGGATATACCGTTCGGCATGCAGGAGGTGCTGTTTGATCCGCAGACATCGGGAGGGCTTCTGATGGCCGTGGATGCCGTGGATGCAGAAAAAATGCAGAGAAAACTGCTGGGGCAGGGGATTCCGGCAGCAATCGTTGGAAAAATCACAGAGCCGGCAGGAACCGAAATTTATGTGACACAGAGCAGGAAATGGTAAGGCAGGGAGGATGAAAAATGGCAGAGATGGAGAAAAAGACAGTAAACGCAATGGGTGATGTGTGCCCGGTACCGCTGGTAAAGGCAAAAAATGCGATTGCAGAACTTGCGGGAAGCGGAAAAGTGGAGGTTCTGGTGGATAATGAAATCGCCGTGCAGAACCTGGAAAAATGGCGCAGCAGAAAGGATATGGCTTTCTGGTAAAAGAGAAGAAAGAAAAAGAGTATCATGTGGAGTTCACCGTATCGGAAACAGAGCCGGCTGAAACAGAAGAGAAAACCGTATGCCTCGTACCGGCGGCAAAGAAAACAAAACTCGTCGTTCTTTCTGCAGACCATATGGGCGAAGGAGCCGAGGAGCTGGGTAAAATTCTGATGAAGAGCTTCCTTTATGCACTGACCCAGCAGGATGAGCTGCCGGATACGATTCTGTGCTACAACGGCGGTGCAAAGCTGACCTGCGAGGGTTCCGAGTCCCTGGAGGATCTGAAAGATCTGGCAGCGCGCGGCGTTGAAATTCTGACCTGTGGAACATGCCTGAACTTCTACGGCATCACTGAAAAGCTGCAGGTCGGCAGTGTGACCAACATGTATGACATCGTGGAGCGCATGAGCAGCGCAGACCGCGTGATTAAGCCATGATTTACCTCGATTCGGCGGCAACGTCGCTGTGGCATCCAAAAGAAGCAGAGGAGCGTATGATCCAGGCACTGCGCGGCTGTGGAAATGCAGGCCGCGGTGCACACGATGCGACACTGGATGCGGGCCGCATCGTCTTTGAGACGAGAATGCGGCTGGCAGAGTTGTTTCACGCGGAGAGTCCAGAGCGGATTGCATTTACGTGCAACGATACGGAGGCACTGAACACGGCAATTTTCGGACTCTTCGGGCCGGGGGATCATGTGATCACGACAGTCTGCGAGCATAATTCCGTTCTGCGCCCGCTGTATGCACTGGAAAAACAGGGACTGGAGCTTTCCGTGATTCCGGCGGATGTATCTGGAAGGATCGATTACGATCAGATGGAAGCGGCAGTGCGGAAAAACACGAAAGCGTTTGTCGTTACGCATGCCTCCAACCTGACCGGAAATATCACGGATCTTGCGCGGGTGTGCGAAATTGCGGAACGCCATTCCCTGCGTCTGATCGTCGATGCGGCGCAGACAGCGGGGATTCTGCCGATCGATGTACAGAAAAGCGGGATCGACGTGCTCTGTTTTTCCGGCCACAAGGGACTATTAGGGCCGCAGGGAACCGGCGGAATCTACGTCCGTCCCGAACTTTCGATCCGGCCGCTCAAAATGGGCGGAAGCGGAATCCGAAGCTATGAAAAAGAACAGCCTGCGGCGATGCCGGAGCACCTGGAAGCTGGAACTTTAAATGTCCACGGAATTGCGGGACTTCTGGGAGCGCTGGAATATCTGGAGAAGACGGGGATTGAAATGATTTACAAAAGAGAGAGGGAGCTGATGCACCTCTTTCTGGAGAAAATTCAGGGAATCCCGGGACTTACTTTATATGGAACAGACGATCTGCAGCAGCGGGCACCAACGGCGGCATTAAACATCGGCTCCTGTGATTCGGGATATGTCAGCGACTGGCTGTATGAGAACTATGGTATTGCAGTCCGAAGCGGAGCACACTGCGCGCCGCTGATGCACGAAGCACTCGGGACACGGGAGCAGGGAGCCGTGAGGTTCAGCTTTTCCCATGTACTGACGGAAGAAGAAGTCCGGATTGCCGCGCAGGCTCTGCGGGAGTTTGCCGAAGAAGAAATGCAGCAGTGAGAGAGGCGGCAGCCGGCATCCGGGATACAAAAGAAGATGGAAAAAGGAAGAAACGATATGAGACAGCGAAAAGAAACCTGGATTCTGACGTTTGCGGGGACAACGCAGGCGATGCAGATGGAGCAGTATGCGAGAGCGCACGGCCTGCCGGGAAGGATGATCCCCGTTCCGCGGGAAATTACGGCGGGCTGCGGCCTTTCCTGGAAAGCAGCGCCGGAAGAGGGAAAAGAAATCCTTGCGGCACTTCAGACGGCGGGACTTGCCTATGAGGCGGAGTACCGTGTGCTGTTGTAGAGGTGTGAGGTGGAAATGGAAGAAAAAGAAGAAACATTACGACAGAAGCTGCGGTACGACATGCGGCTGCGCGTCAGCCGGACGGATCATGCCTTCGGTCCCGGTGTGGCGGAGCTGATGGAGCATGTGGAAGCAACCGGCTCCCTTTCGAAGGGCTGCAAATGCATGCAGATGGCGTACTCGAAGGGATGGAAAATCTTAAAGCGCGCCGAGGAGGATCTCGGCATCCCGCTGGTACAGGCAACCGGGGCGGCAGCAACGGCGGCCAGACGGTACTGACCCCGGAGGGAAAAGAATTCCTGAAGCGGTACCGGAAGTTTGAACAAGAAGTCCGCGCAGGCGCCGATGCGTCGTTTCAGAAGTGGTTTGGAACAGAAGAAAAATAACATTTTTTACGGGGACACGTTGACAAAACGGGTCCTTTCCTGTATTTTTATTAATGGAAAAAGCGTTATTCTCGCACGAGAATAACGAGGCAGACCGCGGAAGACGGAAGAAAACGGCGGCTGCTGAAACGAAAGAAGGAAGACAGCGAAGATGAAAAAGAAAGATCTGATCGTGGTACGGGGAGCAGGAGATCTTGCAACCGGTACGATCCATCGTCTGAAAAAAGCGGGCTTTCGTCTGCTGGTTCTGGAAGCAGAGCACCCGGCGGCGATCCGGCGGCAGGTGGCTTTGAGCGAAGCGGTATATGCCGGCAGCGCCAGGGTAGAGGACGTGGAAGCCGTGCGCATGGACGTGGATCTCGCAGAGAAAAAGAACCGGAAAGAACTTCTGGAACAGGAAATGGAGCGGATCTGGAAGAAAGATGGTGTTCCGGTGCTCGTGGATCCGGCGGGACTAAGCATTGCAGCACTTCGCCCGGCCGTCGTGGTCGATGCGATTCTGGCGAAGAAAAATCTCGGGACGACAAAAGAGATGGCGCCGCTTGTGATTGCCCTCGGACCGGGCTTTACGGCAGGAGAAGATGTGGATGTTGTAATTGAGACGAAGCGCGGTCATAATCTTGGACGCGTGATCCGAAGCGGGAGCGCGGTTCCGAACACTGGCATTCCGGGCATCATCGGCGGGTACGGAAAAGAGCGTGTGATGCATGCACAGGCGGAAGGTATTCTGCGGAATGTGGCTTCGATCGGAGACATTGTGGAAGCCAGGGCTGTGATTGCAGAGATTGAGACAGAAAACGGGACGGTACCTGTGGAAGCATCTCTCTCCGGTCTGCTGCGCGGGCTGATCCGCGACGGCTATCCGGTGACGAAGGGATTTAAGATTGCGGACATCGATCCGCGGAAAGAAGAACTGCAGAACTGCTTCACGATTTCCGATAAGGCGCGGTGCATCGCCGGAAGCGTGCTGGAAGTGATCTGCGGGGAACTGGAATAGATTCAAATAGAAAAAGTGAGGCGTTTCAGATGAACTGATGAAACAGAAGACGCGGTAGCCAGGTGCTCTGCCACGATATTACACAGATTATCAAAGGTGTGACAAAAGATGCGGTATTCCGCAAAGGCCACATCATTACAGAAGAAGATATTCCGGTGCTGTTAAGTGTCGGAAAGGACAACATTTACATCTGGGAAAAGGACGATACAATGCTGCATGAAAATGAGGCGGCACAGATTCTTTACGATATGTGTAAAAACGATCACATGCATCCGTCCGATGTCAAAGAAGGAAAAATTGAACTGATCGCGGACTGCGACGGTCTTTTGAAAGTGGACCGCGAGAAGCTGAAAAAAGTAAACAGCCTCGGCGAGATGATGATTGCGACGCGCCACGGTGATACATACGTGAAAAAAGGCGACAAACTGGCGGGGACGAGAATTATTCCGCTCGTCATCAAAAAAGAGAAGATGGAGACGGCACAGGCAGTCTGTTCCGACGGGCCGATCCTGACCTTAAAGCCGTTCCACAAGAAAAAAATTTGCGGTTCTGACAACGGGAAATGAAGTGTATTACCATCGGATCGAGGCACCTTCACACCGGTTATCCAGGAAAAGCTGGCAGAATTCGGCGCGGAGATGATCTTTCATGAGGTTTACGATGATGATGCATCGAAGATCACAGACGGATGCCGACGCGCGATGGAAGCGGGTGCCGATCTTGTCTTCTGCACCGGAGGAATGAGTGTGGATCCGGACGACAAGACGCCGCTGGCGATCAAAAATACCGGAGCACGCATCGTTTCTTACGGCGCGCCGGTGCTGCCGGGAGCCATGTTCCTTCTGGCGTATGCCGAAAACGGAACACCGATCGTCGGCCTGCCGGGATGCGTCATGTATTCGAAACGGACGATTTTCGATCTTGTCCTGCCGCGCCTCATTGCAGATGATGAGGTGACAGCGGAGGAACTGGCCGGTCTTGGCGAGGGCGGTCTCTGCCTGAACTGCAAGGTCTGCACCTTCCCGAACTGCGGTTTTGGAAAAGGCAGATAAACGATGAAGGATCAGTATGGCAGAACGATAGATTACCTGCGGATTTCCATCACGGACGCGTGCAATTTGAGATGCCGGTACTGTATGCCGGAGAGTGCGGCGGGCTGTGCACTGGAGCAGGCGGAACAGAATCCGCCGCTTACCGTCGAAGAGATGCTGAAGATTGTGCACGCCGCGGCTGGGCTTGGCATCACGCATTACCGGATTACCGGAGGGGAACCGCTGGTAAGAAAAGAGTGCGTGGAGCTGGTGCAGAAAATAAAAGCAGTGCCGGGCACCGCATCCGTTGGGATCACGACGAATGGCGTACGCCTGGCATCGTGTGCGAGGGATCTGAAGGCGGCCGGCTGTGACAGTGTGAATGTGAGCCTGGATACAGTGGATGCGGCAGAGTTTGCGGCGCTTACCGGACGCGATGCGCTGGAGCAGGTAAAGCAGGGCATCTGCGCGGCCAAAGAGGCGGGTCTTTAGTGAAGCTGAATGCGGTGCATCGAAAAGAACTGCATGCGCAGGAACTGCTTGAATTTGCAGAGCAGGAAAAAGTCCCGGTGCGGTTCATCGAGGTGATGCCGGTGGGCGCCGGAAAATCGTACGTGGGTCCGTCGAATGAGGCGCTGAAAACAGAGCTGGAACAGTGGTATGGGGCATGTACGCCGGACCAGGAAAAAGAAGGAAACGGTCCTGCGGCTTATGTGCGGTACGAAAAGCTGTCGATGCCCGTCGGCTTTATCAGCGCGATCCACGGAAAGTTCTGCGGAAGCTGCAACCGCGTACGGCTGACAAGCCGCGGCTTTTTAAAGCTCTGTCTCTGCTATGAGAACGGCGTGGATCTGCGGGAGGTTCTGCAGAACGGAACGGCGGCGGATCTGCGTGATGTGATGGCACAGGCAATCTTAAAAAAGCCGATGGAACACTGCTTTGAGCGGCCGAAGGATATGACAGAGCACCACCTGATGTCCGGTATCGGCGGATGAAATGACGGCGGTTCGAAAAGAAGAGGAAACAAAAGAAATGGGAAAAATCATAGGAATCTGTATCAGTGAAAAACGGGGAACGGCAAAGCACGAGGTGGAAACGGCGAAGCTGGTGGAAGACTGGGGCATCGAGGGCGATGCACACGCCGGGCACTGGCACCGCCAGGTGAGCCTTTTGTCGTATGAAAAAATAGAAGCCTTCCGTGCAAAGGGGGCGGATATTCCGCTCGGCGCCTTCGGGGAAAACCTGATCGTGGAAGGATATGATTTCCGGAATCTGCCGGTCGGCACGCGGTTTTCCTGCGGGGATGCGCTGCTTGAGATGACGCAGATCGGAAAGGAGTGCCACAGCCACTGCGAGATTTTCAAACGCATGGGTGAATGCATCATGCCGCGGGAGGGCGTTTTCGCGGTGGTGCTGCGCGGCGGCACGATTCAAAAGGGTGACACCATCGAACTGGTGACGGAAAAGTAGACCAGAGATCAGACACAAGGAGAGGAAACATGGACGAACTTTACCGGAAACTGCTTGCACAGCTGGAAGAGGGACAGGACACGGTTCTTGCCTTTATCACCGAAGGGGACGGCTCCATTCCGCGCACGACGGGCGCCTATATGCTGGTCGGCCGGGAAGGACGGGTTTTCGGAACTATCGGCGGCGGAAACCTGGAATATCAGGCGGTTCTGCATGCGCAGGAGCTGGTGCAGGAGAAGAAAAGTGAATACAGAGAATACGATCTCGGAACCGGAGAGGGGAAGGGGCTTGGCATGGTCTGCGACGGCAGAGTGAAGGTGTGCTTCTATTTTATGAATGGAGCGCACGGCGAAGCAGAAAGTCTGGCGCAGGCGCTTGCGGCGCAGGAGCGGTACCGCAGTTACTGGATTTTTTTGCGCTGGACGGAACCGGTATCCGCGTGCTGGAAAAAGAAGCGTGGGAAATGCTTCCGGCGGCACAGGAAAAAGCGGGCCACTGCCGGATTCTGGAACTGGACGGGAAAACGTATTACGCCGAGGAATTCTGCTACGACGGAAAGGTTTATCTGTTCGGCGGCGGCCATCTGGCCCAGGAACTCGTTCCGGTGCTGCATCATCTGGATTTCTGCTGTATCGTACTCGATGACCGGGAGGAATATGTGGACAAAGCATTGTTCCCGGATGCCGGGCAGACCATGCTGGTGGATTTTACGAAACTGGACGAGATTCTTTCGATCCGGAAAAATGATTATCTCGTGATTGTGACACGCGGCCACCGGTGCGATGCGGATGCCGAGGCGTTTGCGCTTCGCACCGGCGCGTCGTACATCGGTGTGGTGGGAAGCCGCAGAAAGACAAAGTATGTGCGCGAAAAACTGGAAGCGCAGGGTTTTACCGGAGAACAGCTCGACAGTGTCTATGCCCCGATCGGAATCGAGATCGGAAGCGAGACGCCGGCGGAGATTGCAATCAGCATTGCCGCACAGCTCATTCAGATCCGGTCAGCAAAAACCGGAAAACGAAAAGGTGCACATCCGGCGCTTCATACGTAAATATACAAAATGAGGAGTCAATTATCATGAAAACGAAAACCGTATCCATTCTTCTGATGGCAGCTATGGCACTTTCTCTTGCCTCATGCGGATTTTCCAATTCCACAGATTCTTCCAGTAAGAGCAGCTCCAAGGCAGAGAGCACATCTGCATCCAGCGCTTCTTCGGAAGCAGAGAGCGCATCCAGCGCCAAGAGCACAGCAGACGGCGAAGTATTTGACGATACCACCGTCACCGTATTTGCCGCAAAGAGCCTGAACTCCGTAATGGAGATGCTGATCATCGAGTACAATAAGACCCAGCCGAATGTCAAACTGGTTGGAAGCTATGACAGCTCAGGAACCCTGATGACACAAATCGAAGAGGGTGCATCCTGCGACGTATTCTTCTCCGCAGCAACAAAACAGATGGATCAGCTTGAGGAAGAGAATCTCCTGGTTGAGGGAACCCGTCACAACATCGTAAACAATCAGGTCTGCGTTGTAACCTATGAGGGAAGCAATACAGAAGTTACGGGCCTGGAGGATCTGAACAAGGCATCCAGCATCGCACTGGCAGACGGTTCCGTTCCGGTTGGAAAATACACAAGAGAAGCACTGGTCAATGCAGGCATTCTGGAGAAAGCAGACGACGTATCGGCCATCACAACCCAGCAGGTTTCCGAAGCGCTCGGCGGCGTGGAAATCAATGAATGCGCAAACGTAGGAGCCGTTACTTCCGCTGTTGCAGAGGGATCCAACGAGGTTGGTACGGTTTACTATTCTGATACCTACGGTCTGGAAGACCGCCTGAAGGTTCTGCAGGTCGTTCCGTACGATCTGACCGGAAATGTCATCTACCCGGCAGCACAGGTTGTCAACAAAGAGGCAGATGAGACCGAGCAGGCAGCAGCGAAAGACTTTGTAGAGTTTCTGACTTCCGATGAGGCAGCCGACAATCTTCCGGAATTATTTACTTTGATACAGAGGTAGAATAAAAAGAAGATCCCACAAAAAACAGCAGGGATTTGAAATCACCGTCCGAAAAAGAAAGATTTCGTTTCTACGGACGGTGGTTTGCATCAGAGCAAATCCGGGCAGGATGCGTGATGCAGGTATGCAGGGCTGCCGTGGATAGAAAGGAAATGTTATGCAGGAAATACTGGATTTTTTACAGTCACTGGACTGGAGCCCGCTTGTCATTTCGATCAAGACCGGTATTGTGGCGACGATTCTGTCCTTTTTCTTTGGCATTTGCGCACGTGCGGTGATGAAGCTGCGTCCCGGTGCGCGTGCCGTGATTGACGGCTTTCTGACCCTTCCGATGATTCTGCCGCCGACCGTTGCAGGCTTTTTCCTGCTTCTGATTTTCAGCCTCCGCCGTCCGTTTGGTGCTGCACTATATGAGAATTTCGGTATCAAGGCAGTGCAGACATGGCTTGGCTGTATTCTGGCGGCAACGATCATCGCATTTCCGCTGATGTACCGCAATACGAGAGCGGCATTTGAGCAGGTGGATACGAACCTGATCTATGCGGCGCGGACGCTTGGTATGTCGGAGTGGAAGATTTTCTGGAAAGTGGTCATCCCATCGGCAGGTCCCGGCGTGCTCTCCGGTACGGTGCTGGCATTTGCAAGGGCGCTCGGTGAGTACGGCGCGACGTCGATGCTGGCCGGAAATATTCCGGGAAAGACGGGTACCGTTTCCCAGAAAATCGCAATGGTGATTCAGGACGGGGATTATAAAACGGCGGGTTTTTGGTCTGTTGTCGTACTGCTCGTCGGATTCCTTGCGATGACGGCAATGAACCTTCTGGGTAACCGGAGAAAGAAAAATCAGAAACAGTGGTAGAGGATAAAGAATGGCGCTTGAAGTAGATATTACGAAAAAGCTGGACGGATTTTTTATGCATATGCAGTTCCGGGCGGAGCGGGAGATTTTTGCGATTCTCGGCGCGTCGGGCTGTGGAAAAAGCATGACCTTAAAGTGTATCGCCGGAATCGAAAAGCCGGATGAGGGGCGGATTGTCCTTGACGGCAAGGTGCTGTTTGATTCGGAGAAAAAAATCAATCTGCCGCCGCAGAAGCGGAAAGTCGGCTATATGTTCCAGGATTACGCCCTGTTTCCGCATATGAATGTTGTGCAGAATATTGAGGCAGGCATGGGAAAACGGCCGGACCGGAGCCGGACGGAATCGTTGATCCGCCAGTTTCAGCTGGAAGGGCTGGAGAAAAAGATCCCGGGACAGCTTTCCGGCGGACAGAAACAGCGCGTCGCGATGGCACGGATGCTCGCAGCAGAGCCGGAGCTGATTCTGCTCGACGAGCCGTTTTCAGCGCTCGATACCTATCTGAAATGGCAGTTGGAGCAGGAGATGTACAAACATCTGAAGGAGGCCGGAAAACCGGTCATCTTCGTATCACACAACCGCGATGAGGTGTACCGCCTCTGCGATACGGTCAGCTGTATGAACCGGGGAAAGATGGAAGTCATGGAACCGCTGAAGGAATTTTTCCAGAATCCGAAGACGCGCACAGCGGCAATTTTGTCGGGCTGCAAGAACATTTCGGCGGCCGAGCGGGTGGATGCGCACACGCTGCGGGCCGTGGACTGGGGCGTAACGCTGCACGTAAAGGAGCGGGAAATTGCAGACGATATCCGCGCAGTCGGCATCCGGGCACATTTTCTGGCCACAGTAGAAAGGCCGGGTGAGGAAAATGTATTTCCGGTCAACGAATCCGAAATCTGGGAAGATCCGTTTGAATGGAACATTTCGTTCCGGAAGAATGCCGAATGCAGCTGGCTGCAGTGGAAGATCGCAAAAACAGACTGGAGCCCGGAAATGGGGATTCCAAAGGAGCTGTATCTGAAGGAGGAAGATATTCTGCTGCTGACGGATTCCTGATGCTGGTGTGACAGATTTGGATAAAAAAAGATTGTTTTCGAAATCGTGATCGTGTTTCGAAAACAATCTTTTTTCATCGTTTACAGATTCATTACATGGTGATCCAGCCGAATGCATTTGCCACGGAACTGAATAGAATGATCAGTGCAAACACCGGGCAGAGATACTGGATCATGACAAGAAAGATTTTCTTTCTGCGGAAGCGGCTCTCACCGTGGATGATTTCTTCCTCGATTTTCGCCACACCAATGACTCTCGAAACGAGAAGACAGGTGGCAATGGCAGCAATTGGCATCATCACGGAGTTCGTCAGGAAGTCGAAGAAATCCAGGAACTGCATGCCAAGAATGGTGACGGAGGAAAGCGGTCCGTAGCCAAGGCAGGAGAGCGTTCCGAGCGCAATCATGATAACGCCGATCAGAACGGTCGATTTTTTACGGCCCCAGCCGAGCTCATCCTCAAAGGTGGAAACGGCGCTTTCTGTCAGTGCAATGGAGCTGGTCAGTGCGGCAAACAGCACCAGAAGGAAAAACAGAATACCGATCACAGTGCCAAAGCCCATATTGGCGAATACCTTCGGGATGGTGATAAACATCAGGGAAGGTCCTGCCTGCAGGGTATCCGGATCTCCGCCTGAGAAGGCAAAGACGGCAGGAATGATCATCAGGCCTGCCATGATCGCAATGGCAGTGTCAAAGATTTCGACGTTGCGTGTGGAATCCTCGATCGAGGTGTCTTTTTTCATGTAGGAGCCAAAGGTGATCAGAATACCCATCGCAATCGAGAGGGAGTAGAACATCTGTCCCATGGCGGCAACAACGGACATCCATGAAAAGTTTTTGAGGTTCGGAACAAGGAAATACTTCACGCCTGCCAGTGCGCCCGGTCTTGTCACGGAATAAACGGCAATGATAACGGAAAGGACGATCAGAATCGGCATCATCACTTTGGAAACGCGTTCAATGCCGTTTCGCACACCGGCGTAGATGATGGCGACCGTAATAAGGCAGAAAACGGCAAAACAGAGCTCTGTGGAAACTCCGTTTGAGATGAAGCTGGAAAAATAGCCGTCCTCTGCGAGCAGGGTACTGTTGCCCTTCACGTATTCGATCAGATATTTGATGACCCATCCTCCGATGACAGAGTAGTATGGAACGATCAGAATCGGGATAATGGCGTTGATCCAGCCCCCGGCGGAAAGCCATTTCGATTTGCCGAACGACTGGAAAGCGCCGACCGGGCTTTTTCGTGTCATGCGTCCGATGGCGGACTCGGCAACGATCATGGAGTAGCCGAAGGTGAGCGCCAGCAGGATATAAATGAGGAGGAAAATTCCTCCGCCGTATTTTGCTGCGAGGTAGGGAAAACGCCAGATATTTCCAAGTCCGACGGAAGCGCCTGCTGCAGCCAGCACGTAACCGATTTTGCCGGAAAACGAGCTGCGGGATTTGTTGTGTTTGTTCATAGAGTTCCTTCCTTTTTGTGTGTTACAAAAATTTTGGG
>ENA-OQCQ01000011-OQCQ01000011.1-human-gut-metagenome-genome-assembly--contig:-NODE-11-length-21917-cov-1.313217_pt1 | contig 21917 bp, 22 predicted proteins | sample MGYA00242761_ERZ504585 | MGnify/ENA primary metagenome ERZ504585 (study PRJEB26092, sample SAMD00036343) | human gut metagenome | host: Homo sapiens | study: EMG produced TPA metagenomics assembly of... | reverse complement strand
GTCAGGACATCCTCATTATCTTTGCCGTTTTTACGTGGCTTCATATAAATAAAAATACGGATTGGTCTCTATGACAAATTTCATTTTTCCTTTGCTTTCCTTTACCAGAAGCTCGATGCCTGCCGGATCTGCTTTTGCCCGTTCAAACATGGTAAGCTTTATCAGTGAGCCGGTCTGCTTTATCTCAGTGATATATACGGCATGAGCCAACGCCTTAAGCCTTGCCACGCGAAGCAGGCTGAGCACTGATTTTGGTGGTTCACCAAACCTGTCTATGAGCTCCTCGAGCATCTCATCCTTCTCTTCCTCTGTCTCTATTCCTGCAATACGTTTGTATATATCCAGCTTCTGGAATTCGTTTGCAATATAACCTGCCGGAATATAAGCATCGGTTACGATATCCACCGTCGTATCAAATTTGTCACTTATATCCTCGATTCCCTTTGCCTCTTTTACAGCCTCGCTCAACATCTTGCAGTACAAATCGTAACCCACTGCCTCCATGTGTCCGCTCTGCTCCGCACCGAGCAGATTGCCCGCACCACGGATTTCAAGGTCTCTCATGGCAATCTTAAAGCCGCTGCCAAGGTCTGAGTACTCCTTTATCGCTGCAAGACGCTTTTCTGCCACCTCTTTTAGCATCTTGTTGCGCCTGTACATGAGAAATGCATACGCAGTACGGTTAGATCTGCCGACTCGTCCGCGGAGCTGATAAAGCTGTGAAAGTCCCATGTTGTCCGCATCGTGTATAATCATTGTATTGACGTTTGAGATGTCAAGTCCGGTCTCTATAATGGTCGTGGATACAAGCACATCTATTTCACCATTGATGAAACGGTACATGATGCGCTCAAGCTCCGTCTCCTTCATCTGTCCGTGCGCAAATGCAACAGTCGCATCCGGCACCAGCTCCTGCAGCTTTGCTGTTATGTCTGCTATGTCGCGCACCTTATTGTACACATAGTACACCTGTCCGTTTCTGGCAAGCTCCCTGTTAATTGCCTCTCTGACAAGCTCATCATTGTACTCCATGACATATGTCTGAATCGGTACACGGTCCATCGGTGGCTCCTCAAGCACGCTCATATCCCTTATGCCGATTAAACTCATGTGGAGTGTCCTCGGAATCGGTGTAGCAGTCAGTGTGAGCACATCCACATTGACCTTCATCTGCTTAATCTTCTCCTTGTGAGTCACGCCGAAGCGCTGCTCCTCATCGATTACCAAAAGCCCCAGATCCTTAAACTGCACATCCTTTGAGAGTATGCGGTGTGTTCCGATAATGATATCGACCTCACCCTTTTTAAGCTTCTCTATCGTCTTTTTCTGCTCCGCCGGACTTCTGAAACGACACATCAAATCCACATTCACCGGAAAATCCTTCATCCTCTGCGAAAACGTATCGTAAATCTGCTGTGCCAGAATGGTTGTCGGGGCAAGATATGCCACCTGCTTGCTGTCCTGCACCGCCTTGAAGGCCGCACGGATTGCAACCTCCGTCTTGCCGTAGCCCACATCACCGCAAATCAACCTGTCCATTATTTTATGGCTCTGCATATCAGTCTTTGTGGCCTCAATTGCAAGAATCTGATCCTCAGTCTCATCAAAAGGGAAAAGCTCCTCAAACTCTCTCTGCCATACCGTATCCTCACCGAAGGCATATCCGTTTTGCTGCTCACGCTGGGCATACAGCTTCACCAGGTCTCCTGCGATCTGCTTTACCGCACCTCTGACCCTATTCTTTGTTCTGTTCCATTCCTGACCGCCAAGCTTGTTGAGCTTTGGTTTTCTGGCATCCTTTCCGGCATATTTTTGTATCATGTCAAGCTGGGTGGCAAGAATATAGAGATTGGAGCCACCCTGATACTCTATCTTGATGTAGTCCTTTACCTTTTTGTCCACCTCAAGCTTTTCAATACCGCGGTAAATGCCGAGTCCGTGGTTTTCATGCACCACATAATCCCCCACCGACAAATCGGTAAAGCTCTGTATTTTCTCGCCCTCATATGTGCGGTGACGCTTCTTTTTCTTCTGCTGCGCCCCAAAAATATCTGACTCCGTAATCACGGCAAACTTTAGGATCGGATACTCAAAGCCTCTTCTCACCTTGCCATAGCAAACCATAATCTGCCCCTGGGAAAGCTCATGGTCATAGTTTTCAGTGTAAAAGCATGTGATTCCCTGGTCTGTGATATCCTCCGAAAGCCTCTTTGCCCTTGTCCTTGAACCGGATAAAAGAATGACTCTGTAACCGTTTTTCTTATAGCGCTTTAAGTCCTTTATCAAAAGCTCAAAGCTGTTGTTATATGGACTGACACTCTGACAGTGAATACCATAGCTTCCCAGCTGGTGCAGTCCGTTTGCTTTATTATCAAGCGCAGCGAGTGCGATGCACGAATACTTCCCAAGCTTTGCCACTATCTCCTTCTCTGTAAAAAGACTGTTCATCTGCCCCGGAAGTATATATCCCATCGCAAGTCTCTGCTTCATGCTCTCTGAAAATTCAGTCTCTGTAAGCTTTCCCTGCTCTGCGCATCTGGTCAGCTCATCGAAAAAAATAAGGCTGTCCGATGGATTAAAATAATCCAAAAGCCCGACTCTCTCGTCAAAAAAGTACGACAAAAAAGCATCCATGCCCGCATACATGGACAGCTCTCCCCACTCCTCGGTAAGCTCGTCTGCCATCACAGTCACTCTGTGTGCTTCCTCTGTCTTCATCTGCTTTCTAAGCTTGTCAGACACACGCTTTGCCTCTGCCTTAAGCTTGTCAATTCCCCCGGCCTTTTCCTCATCACTAAGTACAAGCTCTGCCGCCGGATATATGCTCACCCTGTCTGTATTTTCAATGGATTTCTGGCTCTCGCAGTCAAAATATCTGATGGTGTCTATCTCATCTCCCCACAGCTCGATTCGAATAGGATTCTCCTCCGTCAATGGAAAAACGTCAAGAATACCACCCCTGACAGAAAACTGTCCCATCGTCTGGACCTGATACTCTTTTTCATAGCCCATTCTGATAAGAGCAGCCTGAATTTCCTTCAAATCCAAAAGCTGTCCCTGCTCAAGTGTAAGCACGTTTTCCCACATCTTTTCTATCGGCGCCATCGTATTCATCAGCGCGTCAAAGGTGGTGACAAGTGTCACGCTTTCCTGCTCGCGGATAGCCTTCAAAGCCTGATGCGCTCCGCTGTCAGGAGATTGCCCCTGATATCCGACTGGTAAAAAAGCACATCCTTTGATGGATAATACACCACCTCTTTGTCAAAAAAACTGTACTCATCGTACAGTTCCTTCGCCTTCTGCTCTCCAAAGGTCACAATAAGCTTGTTTTTCCTGTGACCTCCAAAGGCATATATCATCTGTGATTTTTGCGCATCTATACATCCCGTGACAGATATAAGTCCGGACGATTTTTCTGCCGTTTTTGTCATCTCCTCAAAGCCCGCAAGGGAAAGGAGTGGCTCTGTAAATGCTTTCACTTTCAATTCTCCATTTCTGTCTGTTCAAAATCACCTTGTCGATTTAAAGCTAGTTATATATGTTCATAGCCTTATCCGTCTCGCCCTGCATCATAAGAACTGCTGCATCCATCGCATGACCTATAGCTTCCTCCACCTTTGCCCTGTCCTCAGAACTGAAACGCCCGAGCACATGGTCAGCCAGATCCCAGCCCTGCGGCTTTTCTCCAACACCGACCTTGATACGGCTGAAGCCCTGTGTGCCGGTCATTGCAATGATGCTCTTGATGCCATTGTGACCGCCGGCGCTGCCCTTTTTGCGGATACGGATACGCCCCGGCTCAAGCGAAATATCATCAAAAATAACGATCATTTCCTCATCCGGATCAAGCTTATAAAAATTCATTACCTCAGCAACAGACTCGCCGCTTAAGTTCATGTATGTCTGTGGCTTCACAAGCAGCACCTTCATGCCCTCAATCACTCCGCTTCCACAAAGCGCCTTGTGCTTTTTGTCTGTCACACTTATATTATATTTATCCGCAAGCGCATCTATCACATCAAATCCGATATTGTGTCTTGTGTGCTCATATTTTTTGTCAGGATTTCCAAGTCCTACTATAACGTACATCGTTTATCCTTTCTCTTTCTCATATCATTTACAATTCAAAATAAAACAAATACTGCTGGATAATTCCCGCCACGCCCTTGTAGCGTTCAAAATCAAAGCCGTCACTATAATATTTGTCCAAAAGCTGCTTTACATGCGTATCTATCGGAAACGCATCCACATGATGTAAACCAAAAAGACATATGCAGTTTGCCACCTTTTTGCCAATTCCTTTGCGAGTAAGCAGGCTTTCCATCGCCTCATCATAGCTCATTTTGCGCAGATTATCAAGCCAGTCAGGATTATTAGCGCCATACTCATATATTTCCTTCAGATACGGTGCCCTATAGCCAAAGCCCATGCTCCTGTCATCAAATACCTCATCCGGTACCTCAAGCGGCTTTGGAAATGTATACAGTTCTTCCCCCTCTGTACTGCCGTCTATTTTATGTCCGCACCGCCTGCAAAGTAAATCCACACTGTTTGTGATTCGCTTTATGTTATTATTCTGGGAAATCATAAAAGTAACAATCATCTCCCACAAATCCTGCCTTAAAATGCGCACACCACTGCCATATGCATATGCCTCCTTCAGATGCGCGTCATCTCCATCTGCTATAAGCTTTGCAATCCCCGCATAATCCGTATCCATATCCAGATAGCTTTTCCATATATTGTTCCAGTCTGCCTCATCACAATCCAGCTCAAACTCATTCCCATCCTGTTTAATCCGAAGTGCCCTGTCAAATGCCACTACCGTGTATTCATTTTCTCCTGTATTCTTCCATCTAAAGCACTGACCACTGTCAGCAATCTGTTTTAAATCCAGATTATCTATTTTCGTCTTGTACATATCTGTTTGTCTATCCTCTTTTATTGTAGCTATACTCTAAAAAGCCGGTCTTTCTGTGGCTTATTGTACCACGGATAGACCGGTTTGTGTGAAATATATTTGAATTATTATACCAGCTCAGGAATTTTATAGCCCGCCTTGCTCATCGCTTTTTCAAATTCATCAAGCGACATCTCTGCCTTCTCGGCACCTCTTTTTGCAGAATAGTCTCCCTCCTGTACTGAAAGATAAATTTCAAAAAGACGGCCCTCCTGAATGCCAAGCTTTTTATGATCATCCCATGCCTTACACATATTTACCACCTCTTCCTTTTCATCATACTTAATGTCAGTTCCTACAAATAGATTGATAGCTGCTACTGTCTCAACGTCAACCCTTGTAAAGGTTTCGTCTTTTGTAATTAAATCATTCAGCTTTCCCTCATCTGACGCATTTTTCAGCACTTCAAACAGTGGTTTCAGACCTGTTTTGAACTTGGAAAAATCCGTAATCTCCAGTGGATTTAACAGATTAATCCTGTAATCGTTGATAAATGGAAGTATTCTTTCATCAATCTGTGGCATCATCTCAACAAGGCTTCTCGGTCCATCCCACTGAACAGTTCCAAGATACAGTGTAATTGTAACCACAGGTGTCAGCTTATCATCAAGTGTAAATCCTGACAGAAACTCATCTGATGATTTATAATCTTTGTTTTTCTGATGATGCTTCTTCGCCTCGTCGACCTGCTCGCCGTAATTCAATGCATCATAAATCATGGTCTTGACGGGCATCGCATAATGAATGTCTGTCTGTGCCTCTATCCCCATCAGTACGATGTATACTGAATCTGTATATTTTACAGACACCCCTTTTAGCAAATCTCTCCATTTCTGCTTAACAATCTGCTTCTTATCAATACCGAAAACGGATAACACCTCTGTGGTGTCACATTCCTTTAAATTCTCCGGTTTGATAACCTTCTCGCCGTCAAACAATACATAATTACAGATTTCACTGAACCTCGTATTGTCCGACAAATACTCCTTTGCCTTCGAGTCCTTTGTACCCAAATTAACCTCCTCTTCTTGTGTGAGCAGGGAAATTTGAAATCAAATGTAACTATTCCATTAATCTTTCTGTAAATAAAATGGTTACGCTTTTAACTCAATTGTGTAATAATCATCCAAAATAAGCTGGCAAAATCCCTAAAATCCGCTTTTCTCGCAATGTTTTCACATCTGACATTTCAATTTTCCTGCTATTAACTGGTAACATAAAGCATTGAAAATTTCCATGTCTTTGTCGAAAAATGCGAAGTGGTCTGCCCTCTTCAAAGTGATACGCACCGGTAAAAATATGCTGTGATGTCGTATTTACAGAAATATAATGCTTTGAGTTGATTGTAACACAGAGAGGACCGTTTGTCATCAAATTTCTCTCTAAAAGACGAGGGTCTAAAATGAATATATGCTTACTTTTTATTCTCTAATCAAACCCTTATTACACAAAAACCGCGCAAGCCAATCTCCTCCGATGCACTTGCGCGATTTCGTCTGATATACACATACCAAAATTATTATTTACATTTGCTACAGCATTTGACTGTTTTATACATTCTCAATCTCTGTCTTATACTTTTCAAGAATCATATTCTGGATATTCTCGCGTGTGGCAGAGTTAATCGGATGGGCTATATCCCTGTACTCGCCATCGTTTGCCTTACGGCTTGGCATAGCGATGAAAAGTCCCTTTTCTCCTTCGATTACCTTGATGTCATGTACCACGAATTCATCATCGATTGTGATTGACACAACCGCCTTCATCTTGCCCTCTTTTTCTACCTTACGAATTCTGATGTCTGTAATCTGCATATTTTTGTCCCCCTGGTCTGTTTTTAAATTACATATCTTACATTTTTTTCTTTTACTATCATGACTCCATCCTCACCACAATAGCAGGTGTTTGGATTGATGGTTCCGCGGCTCTCTACGATGCAATTTTCGAGGTGCACATTGTCGCCTATGTAGACGTCATTGAGTATCACGCAGTTCTTCACTGTGGTGTTTTTGCCCACAAATACCTGCTTGAAAAGCACCGAATCCTCCACGCTGCCGTTTATGATACAGCCACTTGATACGAGGCTGTTTGAAATGTCTGAACCCGGATTAAACTTGGCAGGTGGCAGGTCGTCCACCTTTGAGCAGATGGTCGGCTCCTCCCTGAAGAAATAGCTTCTGACGTCAGGTCTTAAGAAATCCATATTGGTCTTGAAGTATGCATCAATATCGGCGATATTGTTCCAGTATGAATTTATCTTGTAGCCATATATTTTCTTTACATTTTTGTAGCGCACGAGGATATCATTTACGAAATCGAATCTGTTTTCCTCAGCTGCCGCCTCCAAAAGCTCTATGAGCTGTCGTCTTCTGATGACATAGATACCTGTGGAAATGGTATTGGATGAAGCCTCGATTGGCTTTTCATCAAACTCTGTGATTCTTGACTCATCATCCATGCGTACCACGCCAAAACGGCTGACATCGTCGTTGTACATCATGTCCTTGCATACCACTGTGATGTCTGATTTTTTCTCGATGTGGAAATCCAGCACTCTGTTGAAATCCAGCTTGTATACACAGTCACCGCTGCTGATGATGACATATGGCTCATGGCGTCTCTTTAAAAAATCAATGTTCTGATACATCGCATCTGCCGTGCCCCTGTACCAGTCACTGTTGTCCGCTGTGACTGTAGGTGTAAAGAGGAATAAGCCCCCCTGCTTTCTGCCAAAATTCCACCATTTTGCTGAGCTTAAATGCTCATTCAGTGAGCGTGCATTGTACTGGGTCAGTACTGCGACAGTCTGTATATGTGAGTTTGACATGCTGCTGAGCGCAAAATCTATGCTTCTGAAGCTGCCTGCTACCGGCAGGGCCGGTACTGCTCGTTTTGCTGTCAGTTCCTTCATCCTATTATTGTTGCCGCCGGCCAAAATTATTCCTATTGCCTCATTTTCCGTCACCTGCCTTGATAATAACTTCTCCGCCCTCAAGCACACCGTCTTTGTAATCCTCTTCGTATGTAACACCGGAGATTGCTGTATTTTTGCCTATCTTTACCCCGTCCGGTATCACAGAATCTTCTCCTATAGTGACAAGCCCAAATGAGTATATGCTCTCATTTAATACGTTCGGCTTCTCCTGTCCGAAGCCAAGTGTCACATTGTCGCCCACCTTACAATTTTCGGCAATGATGGACTTGTCTATCGTGACATTGGAGCCTATCTCCGTGTCACACATGATGATGGAATCACGTATAACTGCGCCTCTTCCAATCTTGACGTTGGCACCTATGACAGAATGCTCCACATGACCATAGCATTCACAGCCCTCACCCATGATGCTTCGCTCCACATGACCTCCTTTGGCTATATAAAGTGGCTCGATTGCATCATTCTTTGTGTAAATCTTCCAATACTCCTCGTACAGATTGAACTCCGGAATGAGGTCCACAAGCTCCATATTGGCCTCCCAGTATGAGCCCAGTGTACCTACGTCCTTCCAGTATCCGTTGAACTCGTATGCAAACATACGTCTGTCGTTTTCAAAGCAGTATGGTATGACATGCTTGCCAAAATCACAGTTTTCCTGATCCTTTAGTGCAAGTAATGCTTCCTTTAGCACCGGCCATGAGAATATGTAAATGCCCATTGATGCGAGATTGCTGCGCGGATGAACCGGCTTTTCCTCAAATGCATTGATGCGCTTATCATCATCGGCTATGACGATCCCAAATCGGCTGGCCTCCTCGATAGGCACCGGCATGGTTGCTATGGTCACATCTGCATTGTTTTCCTTGTGGAAATCAAGCATCACCTCATAGTCCATCTTGTAAATATGGTCTCCTGACAGTATCAACACATAGTCCGGGTTGTAACTGTCTATATACCTCATATTCTGGTAGATTGCATTGGCTGTACCTGTGTACCACTCGCTGTTGCCGCTCTTCTCATAAGGAGGCAGTATTGCCACTCCTCCATTATTCCTGTCGAGGTCCCACGGAATACCTATTCCGATGTGGCGGTTAAGTCTGAGTGGCTGATACTGTGTAAGTACACCCACTGTATCAATGCCTGAATTGATGCAGTTGCTAAGCGGAAAATCTATGATTCTGTACTTTCCACCAAACGAAACTGCCGGTTTTGCTACGTTCGCTGTCAGAACACCAAGTCTGCTGCCTTGACCGCCTGCTAAAAGCATGGCTATCATTTCTTTCTTAATCACGTTATCACTCCTCGTCTGTCCTAATTTTTGTTGTGCCCATCCGGTCCCCACCACTTGTTTCTGTAATAACCGTATCTGTAATGCTTCCATAATAAATCACAATTGTTTCCATATAAATTATAGTTGCTGCTGCATAAATTGCAGTTACTGCCATATACTTTAAACCCATAAAATTCATATGGTCCGGATGAATTATTTTATAAAAAAATTATACCACAGCCGCATTATCACTTCAACATTTTTCACAAAATCAAATAATATTTTTCTTTTTTTTCGACATTTTGCACAAGTGTCATTTATCGTATATCTGGTTAACCTGCTATGGTTCTTATCATTTGAAAGTCATGCCTGCTTTCACCTTATTTTTCCTTTGCAAATACTATATTTAGTTGTATAATTAATATAAAGTAACTGTTCAGAACAAGAAAATCTGTTGCTTACATGCAATCATGACGCATCGGCTTTTTGTTCTCAGCGATTCTTAATAGTTACAATATAAATTATAATAAATCAGGCAGGTAAAATTAATGTATAAAATAGATTTCAGCAAACCAATACACATCCATTTCATAGGCATCGGCGGTATCAGCATGAGCGGTCTCGCAGAGATTCTGCATGAGGAGGGCTTTACAATTTCCGGCTCCGATTCAAAGGAATCAGACCTCACAAAAACTCTTGCTGCCAAGGGCATAAAAGTCATATATGGCCAGAGCGCAGACAATATCACCTCCGGTATCGACCTGGTAGTTTACACTGCAGCTATCCACGAAAGCAATCCTGAGTTTGCCGCAGCAAAGGCAGCCGGTATTCCAATGCTTACAAGAGCCGAGCTTCTCGGACAGATTATGGACAATTACGATTATTCTATCGCTGTAGCCGGCACACACGGCAAGACTACCACCACATCCATGATCAGCGAAATTCTTCTCGCCGCCCAGACAGATCCTACCATTTCCGTAGGAGGTATTTTGTCGTCTATCCACGGCAATCTGCGCGTGGGCGATTCAGAGTACTTCATCTCTGAGGCATGTGAGTACACAAACAGCTTTTTGAATTTCAGACCACGCTACAGCATTATTTTAAATATTGAGGCTGAGCATCTGGATTTCTTCAAGGATATCAACGACATCAGGCATTCCTTCCACGAGTATGCATCAAACACTCTCGCAGGCGGTGCTACCATCATCAATGGTGAGATTGACCGCTATGAGGAGATTGTCGCAGGGCTTCCTCAGAAGATTATCACCTATGGCTTTGATTCAAAATATGATTTCTATCCGGAAAATATAACCTATGACGATAAAGCTTGTGCATCTTTTACAGCTATGAGACAGGGTAGTCCACTTTTCGACGTAAAACTCTCTGTTCCGGGCGCTCACAATGTAAGCAATGCGCTCGCAGCCATAGCTTTATCCACCACACTCGGTCTAGATGAGGAGTCTATCCTCACAGGCCTTGACAAATTTGGCGGTGCTGACAGACGTTTCCAGTACAAGGGCAAGGTAAACGGCGTCACAATCATTGATGACTACGCTCACCATCCAACCGAGATCCGCGCAACACTGACAGCTGCACAAAAATATCCACATGACAGGCTTGTACTTTGCTTCCAGCCACACACCTATTCCAGAACCAAGGCATTCTTAAATGATTTTGCCGATGTTCTTTCAATGGCAGATGTTGTGGTGCTTGCTGATATCTATGCTGCGCGTGAGCAGAACACATATGGTATCTCATCTAAGGATATCCTGGATTTATTGCTCGAAAAAGGTGTGAATGCGCACTATTTCCCATCATTTGAGGAAATCGAGAAATTTTTATCAGAAAATTGTGTAAACGGTGACCTGTTGATAACAATGGGTGCTGGAAATGTTGTAGAAATCGGCGAAGACCTGCTTAAGAAATAAGTTATCCACGTTATCCACATTTTTTTGTGGACTCGGAAAGCCCGAGTTTACAAGGCTTGTAGCACTTTTACCATCTTCACACAGTTAAAATATTGTGCTATAATTGCTCACAGGTTAAGCGAAAGAGAGTTTTTTATATGACAGCGATAAACATTAGCAGTGACATAGCAACATCATTCACTACTGTGTCAGATATTTTTATAGATCAATACATGCCAAAGGCAAACGGTGAGTTTGTCAAGGTATACCTTTATCTGCTCCGTGCGACAGGCTCTGGGGCAGGCATAGCAACTATTTCAGAGATTGCCGATCATTTCAGCAATACTGAGGCCGACATCATACGTGCCCTCAATTACTGGGCTCTGAGGGCATTTTGCAGGTGCAAACCGGCGCTGATGGCCAGATTATGGGAATCAACCTCTGCAGTCTTTCTGTATCCGGTATGCAGGCTGCTCAGAGTAATATACAAAGCGCTGTGGCTGATAATGCCGCGCAGAATAATTTGCAAAACGGTGTTGTTAATAATGCTGCGCAGAATATTTCTACCGCGAATATTCGGATGCAGGATTCTGTTGTAGAAAAGCTTAAGAGCCAGACTACTGACAAGCCTGCTTCTTCACAGAAGGAATACACACTTGATGAGATTAAGGAGTTTAGAAAGAATCCTGACATTTCAGAGCTTTTCTTTATTATAGAGACATATCTGAAGCATACGCTCTCATCCACAGACACCAATATGGTGCTCTACTGGCTGGACGAGCTCCATTTTTCTACCGACCTGGTGGAATATCTCGTGGAGTACTGCATTACCAAGGGACATTCAAGCCTTCGTTACATGAACAAGGTCGCTCTCGGCTGGGCCGATGCCGGCATAAAGACCGTAGACCAGGCAAAGGACGATGCAGCCGCTCACTCACAGATTTACTATTCTGTAATGAAGGCTCTAGGCATCACAGGCCGCAATCTGGTTGACTCTGAGGTGTCACTCATCAACAAATGGGTCGGTGAATACGGCTTCGATATAGAGCTTGTAAAAGCCGCCTGCAGTAAAACCATTACAGCTATCCAGAAGCCAAGCTTCGAGTACACAGACTCCATACTCGCGAACTGGAAGAAAAAGGATGTACATACATTAAAGGATGTTGAAGTGCTTGATGCCAACTTTGCCAAGGCCAATAAAGCCTCTGCTACAGGCTCATCACAAGGCACAAATGCTGCAAATGGTTCCTCAAAACCAAAAAGCAATAATTCAAGTTCCAAGAATAAATTTAACAACTTCAATCAGCGCAACAATGATTACGACAAGCTGGAGAAGCTGTTTCTGAATTCTACGGTATGATTTTTCAAGTTAGATTTACACATCCCAAGGAGGAGATATGGCACTTACCAATGCTCAATATGATGAGATAATGCGAGGCTACGATAAACGCCAGCTTCAGAACAAATACATACATGACAAGCGTATTGAGGAAGCCTATCGCAAGGCGCCCCGCCTCAGGGAAATTGACTCAGAGATTGCATCCGCATCTGTCAGGCAGGCGTACAGGCTTATGGATGGTGATGAGAATGCTCTCGCCGCTTTACGCCTTGCAATCGAGGACTATAAGGAGGAGCGTACTGCACTGCTATCCACACTCGGATATCCGCTTGATTATTTTGAGCCTATTTACACCTGTCCAGATTGCCATGATACCGGGTATATAGATGGTCAGAAATGTCATTGCTTCAAGCAGGCTATTATCAATACCGTTTATTCGCAGTCCAATATCAGGGAAATTTTATCAAGAGAGAATTTTTCCACGCTCTCATTCGATTATTACTCAGATGAGCAGAAAAATCCTGCGACAGGACTGTCTGCTCTTGCCACAGCAAAGCTTGCCGTGACGAACTGTCATGAATTTATAGACAATTTTGAAAAAAAACCTAAAAACATATTTTTCTACGGTAATACCGGTGTCGGAAAGACTTTTTTATCTAATTGCATTGCAAAAGAGCTTTTAGATGCAGGTTACTCTGTAATTTACTTTACAGCGTTCCAATTATTTGATATATTAAGCAAAGGTGTGTTTGAAAAGGATGCAGATGCCATTGCGGCGCACCAGAATATATTCGACTGTGATTTACTTATCATAGACGATCTCGGCACCGAGCTTTCCAACTCATTTACCACATCACAGCTTTTCCTTTGTGTAAATGAGCGTATACTGCGACAGAAATCTACTATTATTTCCACTAATCTGAATCTGGAACAGATAGCAGAGCTTTACTCCGAGAGAACACTTTCAAGGATTTCAAGCAATTATAGTTTTATCAAGCTCTTCGGAGATGATATACGAATTAAAAAGCGTCTTTCCAAATAGCGCTTTTTATATATATTTAGTTTATTAATTATATGGTTATATGGAGGAATAACAATGCCAAACGATGAGAGAATTTTGGAGACTATGCCAACCGGTACACTTGGACTTGTTGCAACTGACAGTTGTATAGGTCTTGCCCAGAAGGTAGATGCATACTTACAGGGCTGGAGAGAGCACAGAGAGCACCAGCATGCTAACGAGAGTGCTTTCAAGGACTACTACAAAAACAGCTACATTATCAAGCCTTCTACACCTAGATTCGGTTCCGGAGAAGCTAAATGTGTTATCAACCAGTCTGTTCGTGGTTATGATCTGTACATCATGGTAGATGTAACTAACTACAGTCTTACATATACAGTATGCGGTCAGACAAACCACATGTCACCTGATGACCACTATGCTGACTTAAAGCGTGTTATCGCTGCAGCCGGCGGAAAAGCAAGAAGAATAACAGTTATCATGCCTTTCCTTTATGAGAGCCGTCAGCACAGACGTACAGGCCGTGAGTCTCTTGACTGTCCATTGGCTCTTCAGGAGCTTATCAACATGGGTGTAGACAATATCATCACCTTCGATGCTCATGACCCTCGTGTGGTAAATGCTATTCCTCTGAACGGCTTTGAGAATGTAATGCCTTCTTACCAGTTCATTAAGGGCATCTTAAAGAACGTAAAGGATATCACTATTGATGCTGACCATCTTATGATTATCTCTCCTGATGAGGGCGCTACAAACCGTGCTATCTACCTTGCAAACGTACTCGGAGTAGACATGGGTATGTTCTACAAACGTCGTGATTACAGCCGTATCGTTGACGGACGTAACCCTATCGTAGCTCATGAGTTCCTCGGAACAAATGTGGAGGGTAAGGATGTTCTTATCATCGATGATATGATTTCTTCAGGCGAAAGTATGATTGATACAGCAAGAGAGCTCAAGAAGCGTAAAGCTAACAGAATCTTTGTTGTTTCTACATTCGGTCTCTTCACAAATGGCTTTGATTCTTTTGACAAGGCTTACGAGGAGGGTCTCATCTACAGAGTAGTTACAACAAACCTTATCTACCAGTCACCTGAGCTTCTCTCTAAGGAGTACTATATCAGCTGTGACATGAGCAAATACATCGCATACCTCATTGATACATTAAACCACGACTGTTCTATCAGTGATCTTCTCTCACCATATGACAGAATCAAGAAGTGTGTTCAGAAGTACAATGACGAGCAGGCTGCAGCAAAAAATAAATAATTAAGCGCATTTATAAAAAGCCGTGTGAAATTAATATATACCCCTCTTACTGGATATCCAGTGAAAGGGGTATTTTTATGCGTTACAGTTACGAATTCAAACCAAAGACAGTCGAACTATACATGCAAGTAAGACGCATCAGTTTTTCTCAAAGTTTAGAATAATTATCTTAGTAATATAAAAAAACCAGAGAAGTGAGTGTCATCCACTCAAATCTCTGGTTTAATTTAGTCTAAGATTTATACCGATTAAATATTAAACTAACTCAAGGAGAACCTCTAAAGCTCCGTCACCTTTACGCTGTCCAATCTTAACGATTCTTGTGTAACCACCGTTACGATCAGCATACTTAGGAGCGATCTCATCGAATAACTTGTTTGTTACATCGATAGTCTTTGTTCCCTTCTTTGTGCCGTCAGACTCTTTAGCTGTGTAAAGAACCTTGAGCATCTGTCTTCTGGCATGAAGACGTGAAGCAGAATCCTTCTTGATCTTCTTCTCTACTTCGTCATAAACAGTAACTTTCTTTCCGTCTACAACCTCTTTTACTCTCTTGCCATCTTTGTCCTTGCGGGCAACCTTAGCTGTTACAGTAACCTCTTCGAAGTTGTCTTTCTCTTTTACTGCTAATGCGATAAGACCCTCAGCGATCTTACGAACCTCTTTAGCCTTAGCTTCTGTAGTAACGATCTTTCCGTTAACAAGAAGCTGTGTAACCTGACCTCTGAGTAAAGCCTTTCTCTGGCTTGATGTTCTGCTTAACTTACGATATTTTGCCATTTTAATTTCCTCCATTTGTGGGACATCCGGTCACGCTCTTCGGTCTTACTGCCAGACATCGTATCTTGTTGTGATAAAGCTTTGCCTTATTTCAAAAAACAAATGCTCAAATCAGTTGCCACTCATGTATCAGACACGGTCACGCTCTTTGGTCTTACTGGCCCTGCCGCTATGAGTTTTGTCACACATAAACATAAATATGATATTTAATATTTATATATGACCAATTTATTTAGAAGAATCAGTGCAAGGATTATTCGAATGAATTATTCCTCAGTCTGATTTAACTCTAAACCTAATTCTTTTAATTTTGCTAAAACTTCCTCTAAAGACTTGCGACCAAGGTTACGAACCTTCATCATGTCCTCAGGTGTTCTATTGATAAGCTCTGCAACAGTGTTGATTCCTGCACGCTTTAAGCAGTTGTATGAACGAACTGAAAGCTCAAGCTCATCGATGTTCATCTCAAGAACCTTCTCCTGAGCATCGTTTTCCTTCTCGACCATAACGTCAACCTGCTGTGCTGCCTCTGAAAGATCGATGAACAGATTTAAGTGCTCACTTAACACCTTAGCTGCAAGGCTGACTGCCTCGTCAGGCTCCAATGTACCATTTGTAAATACATCTAATGTAAGCTTATCGTAATCTGTAACCTGACCTACACGGGTATTCTCTACAGTAAGGTTAACACGCTCAACAGGAGTGTAGATTGAATCTACAGCAAGAACTCCGATTGGTGTATCCTCGTTCTTGTTCTTCTCTGCTCCGACATAACCTCTGCCGTTTGTGATTGTAAGCTCCATGTAAAGCTTAGAATCTGCACCACCATTCAAGTGTGCAATCTCTAACTCAGGATTCAAAATCTCGATATCTGAATCAACCTGAATATCGGCTGCTGTAACAACGCCTTCACCTTCGAATTCGATATATGCAACCTTTGGTTCATTTGTAGAACTATTATTGCGAATTGCAAGGTTCTTGATATTCATGATGATTTCTGTAACATCTTCCTTAACACCAGGAATAGAGCTGAATTCATGTAAAACACCATCAATCTTGACCTGGCTTACTGCAGCGCCCGGTAAAGAAGAAAGCATGATACGTCTTAAAGAGTTTCCAAGTGTTGTACCGTAACCTCTCTCTAATGGCTCTACAACAAATCTGCCATATGTCTTGTCTTCTGAAATTTCTGCGATTTCAATTTTTGGTTTTTCAAAATCGAACACTTCAAATTCCCTCCTTCTCGGGTATCGTTGTTATATGTTATCAAAGAGTGGATAAGCCGGGAAATAAATCCCCGGCAAATCAACCTAATTTTACTTAGAATATAACTCGACGATGAGCATCTCATCTACAGGAACATCAATCTGCTCACGTGTAGGTAAGTCTTTTACAGTTCCCTGTAATTTCTCAGCATCTACGTCTAACCACTCCGGAACGATTCTTCCGCCAGCTACCTCGACGATATCTTTCATTCTCTGAGTATTCTTTTTGCTCTCTTTAATTTCGATAACATCGCCAGCCTTTACAAGGTATGAAGGGATGTTAACAACTTTTCCGTTTACTGTAACGAACTTGTGATCAACGATCTGTCTAGCTTCTTTTCTTGTTCTTGCGAAACCAAGACGGAAGATTACGTTGTCAATTCTTGACTCAAGGATTGTCATAAGGTTGAGACCTGTTAATCCTTTCATCTGATCTGCTTTCTTGTAGTAGTTACGGAAAGGCTTCTCTAAAACACCATAGATGAATTTAGCTTTCTGCTTTTCTCTTAACTGAAGTCCGTACTCAGACACCTTTCTGTTTGCTCTTGTAAGGTTTCTTCTAGACTTCTTATCATATCCTAAATAACTTGGCTCTAAACCAAGTGATCTGCATCTCTTAAGTACAGGTACTTTATTAACTGCCATTTTAATCTATACCTCCTGATTAGACTCTTCTACGTTTTGGTGGACGACATCCATTGTGAGGTACCGGAGTAACGTCTCTGATTGATGTAACCTCAAGACCACATGCTGAAAGGGCACGAATAGCTGCCTCTCTTCCTGAACCAGGTCCCTTAACGAATACGTCAACTGTCTTTAATCCATGGATTAAAGCTGCCTTTGTAGCTGTTTCTGCTGCCATCTGTGCAGCATATGGAGTAGATTTCTTTGAACCTCTAAATCCAAGACCACCGGCACTTGCCCATGATAAAGCATTTCCTTCAGCATCTGTTAAAGTAACGATTGTGTTATTGAAAGATGCCTGAATATGTGCCTGTCCGCGTTCAACGTTTTTCTTTACACGCTTTTTAGTTGTTTTCTTTGCAACATTCTTAGCCATATTTAAACTAACCTACTTTCTACTTTCTAAACTTTATTTAAGTTATAATGAAGCTCTGCTTCTTCGTCCGCAGAACTAAACGCGCACTACGTTCAAGTGGCGTTTTCACTTATTATCTAAGTGATTATTTCTTCTTGTTTGCTACTGTTCTCTTAGGACCCTTGCGAGTTCTTGCATTAGTCTTTGTCTTCTGACCACGAACCGGAAGTCCCTTTCTATGACGGATACCACGATAGCATCCAATTTCCTGAAGTCTCTTGATATTTAAAGCGATTTCTCTTCTTAAATCACCTTCAACTGTCATTGTCTCGTCGATAACAGCGCTGATTCTCTTAACCTCGTCATCTGTAAGATCTCTAACACGAGTGCTTGGATCAACATTAGCTGCTTCAAGGATACGGTCTGCACTTACTCTTCCGATTCCGTAGATGTAAGTTAAGCCGATTTCTACACGTTTTTCTCTTGGTAAATCTACACCTGCAATACGAGCCATGTGTGTTTACACCTCCATAATTTTTAGTTATTTACTATAGTAACGATACATCTGCAACTTGATGTATGCTCTCCGAAACACATATGCATCTACAGCTACGGTTGCACGTCCTGAAATGTGTGTAGCCATATGCGCTCCCATATTTGCATTTCGTCCCATATCACTCGGTATTATAATATGAAACCAGAATGCCTCTGTTTATTATGAACAGCGATGATAAATATCTCGCTGCAGCCGCACATAATGATGTGAAAAAAGGTTTAATAAACCAAACGCACAAATAACAGGGTCAAATATTTGTACTAATTAACCCTGTCTCTGCTTATGCTTTGGATTCTCACAGATAATTCTGATGCTTCCTTTTCTCTTGATAACTTTGCACTTTTCGCAAATAGGTTTAACTGATGATCTTACCTTCACAGCAAATCCTCCTTTCTCTATAAAAGTCCTTTTCAGGTACTTTTCCAAAAGTGTCCAGATAGCATTATACACGGACACTTAAGGGAAGTCAATATATTTTTTCAAAAAATTATCTGTAAAAATTACTTATCTCTCCAGATAATTCTGCCCTTTGTCAGATCGTATGGTGACATCTCAATTGTTACCTTATCTCCCGGTAAAATTCTGATGAAATCATACGAAGCTTTCCACTGATTGTGGCTAAAATCTGGTGTCCGTTCTCAAGCTCTACCTTGAAAAACGCATTTGGTAACTTCTCAACTACAACACCTTCAACTTCGATAACGTCTGCTTTTGACATTTTGATTCCTCCTGTAAATAAATCCTTGGGTTTCGTTATGATTATTATTAGATTAGCTCCAGAAATCCGGCTGCTTTTTCATCCTCTGTCAGAGAAAGTATCTCCGGCTTTCCTTTTGTAATAAGTATGGTATTTTCATAGTGTGCCGACAACGATAAATCCTCAGTAACCACTGTCCATTCGTCATCCATCCACACCACATGCGGTGAACCTGCATTAATCATTGGCTCAACCGCCAGTGTCATGCCCGGCTTAAGTCTAAGCCCTTTTCTAAAGCCCTGTGGTCTGAAGTTCGGCACCTCAGGATCCTCATGTAAATGACTTCCTATGCCATGACCTACAAGGTCATATACAACTCCGTATCCAAAGGACTCGGCAAGTTGCTGTATGGCTCCTGAAATATCATACAGTCTGTTTCCCGCAACTGCATTCTTTATTCCTGCAAAAAAACTGAGGCGTGTTCTTTCTATAAGAAGTCTTGCTTCCTCTGAAATCTCTCCTACGCCTACTGTTCTGGCTGCGTCTGAGTGGTATCCTTTGTAGATAACACCAGCATCAAAGCTCACGATATCGCCCTCCTGTAAGATACGCTCATCAGTCGGGATACCATGTACAACCTCCTCGTTTACTGAAACGCATATGGAGGCCGGATATCCGCAATATCCTAAGAAAGACGGCTCGCATCCATAACTACGAATCATTTCTTCGCCCAGCCGGTCCACATCCTTAGTGGACATTCCCGGTTTGATTTCTTTACCGAGCTGCTGATGAACGGCCGCCAGAATCCTGCCGGCCTCCCTCATCAGCTCTATCTCATGCTCTGATTTTATAGTTACAGACATTATTATTCACCTAAAATACCTACAATGGCTGAAAATACTTCATCCATAGGCTTTGTTCCGTCTACAGACTTTAAAATGCCCTGCTTGTCATAATACTCGATAAGTGGCTGTGTCTGCTCATGATATACAGCTAAGCGCTTCTGAACTGTCTCAGGCTTATCGTCATCTCTGAGTACTGTGTCAGCGCCACATGCATCACATTTGCCCTCAACCTTTGTTGGGTTGAAAACGATATGATATGTTGCACCACAATTGAGGCAGGCTCTTCTTCCACCCATACGGTTAACAATGTTCTCATCAGGAACATCTACATCGATGGCATAATCCATCTTCTCCCCAATCTTTGTGAGAGCATCATCAAGCGCCTTTGCCTGTGGAATTGTTCTTGGGAAACCGTCTAATACAAATCCGTTTTTGCAATCATCCTGCTGTATTCTATCCATAACAAGGTCACAGGTAAGCTCATCCGGAACAAGTGCTCCCTGATCCATATAAGTCTTTGCCTTCTTACCAAGCTCTGTTCCGTTCTTGATGTTTGCACGGAATATATCTCCTGTAGAGATATGTGGTATAGAATATTTTGCAGCTATCTGTTTTGCCTGTGTACCTTTACCGGCACCAGGTGCCCCTAACATGATGATCTTCATAAAAATTTTCTCCTTTTATACAAAACTTGTTGATAGCACGAATGGAGATACTGAATTCAGTCATCTCCAATGTACAATTAATCATCTAAAAATCCTTTATAGTATCGAACTCTCATCTGTGATTCAATTTGCTTCAATGTCTCAATAACAACTCCGACAATGATGATGATTGAAGTTCCACCAAAGGATACATCTGCGTTGAATACTCCATTGAAGAATATCGGAACAAATGCGATAAACGCAAGTCCAATAGCTCCAATAAATACAATGTAGTTTAATATCTGATTTAAGTAATCGCTGGTTGGCTTTCCAGGTCTGATACCAGGTATAAAGCCACCTGAACGCTTCATATTGTTTGCAATCTCAAGCGGATTGAATGTAATGTTTGTGTAGAAATAAGCAAATGCTATAATCAACACAATAGTAAACAATAAGTCCGATTGAATATACCGGCTCCTTTGGATCACACCAGTTAGACTGTGATAATCCTTTTAATATCTTAGAGCCTATTCCATTTCCATTGCCTTTTCCAAGGAAGCTGGCAATGATAACAGGTGTCTGCATAAGAGACTGTGCAAAGATTACCGGGATAACTCCACTGGTATTTACCTTTAGTGGAATGCATGTCTGCTGACCGCCCATCTGCTTGTTGCCTCTTATTTTACTAGAGTACTGTACAGGAATCTTGCGCTGTGCATCCTGAAGCAATACTACAAATACTACCATTGCAGCAATTATTGCTACTATGATAAGACCTGCAACAATCGCCTTTGGAATGTTCGCTGCTGAAGCAATGAACTGTGACCAAAGTGTACTTAAATCCTCTGGAATACGTGAAATAATATTGATTGTCAATACTATTGATATTCCGTTTCCCACACCCTTTTCTGTAATACGCTCTCCAATCCACATAAGTACAGCTGAACCTGCTGTAAGTGAAGTAACGACCATAATAACAGTCAATGGTGTCTTTTCTGTAAGGTAATTTTGTCTGTAAAAACCAATTACCATCATGACTGACTCAAGAAGGCCTAATGCTATTGTAAGATAACGTGTTATCTCAACAATTTTCTTTCTGCCATCCTCGCCATCGCGTTGCATCTCTTCAAGCTTAGGTATAGCAATTGTAAGCAACTGCATAATGATTGAAGATGTAATGTATGGTGTAATATTCAGCGCAAATACTGACATCTGTGAGAATGATCCACCTGTTATAGCATCAACAAAGCCTAAACCATCTGCTGATTTACTGTTTAACCAACTCTGAAATACGGAGCCCCTTGACACCAGGAATCGGAAGCTCGCTTCCGATTCTGATGACAATAAGCATCATGAATGTAAAAAGGATTCTATTACGGACATCCTTTAT
>ENA-OQCQ01000010-OQCQ01000010.1-human-gut-metagenome-genome-assembly--contig:-NODE-10-length-22036-cov-1.181843_pt1 | contig 22036 bp, 25 predicted proteins | sample MGYA00242761_ERZ504585 | MGnify/ENA primary metagenome ERZ504585 (study PRJEB26092, sample SAMD00036343) | human gut metagenome | host: Homo sapiens | study: EMG produced TPA metagenomics assembly of... | reverse complement strand
CGTTTTCAATATTTTCCCGTTTCAGCAGATCGACATAATTAATAATACGAAGTAAGCGGTGTCTTGATATCGTGGGATACGTTGGTGATCAGATCCGCTTTTAAGCGCTCGCTCTTCATCTGCTCCTGCACTGCCGCTTTCATTCCCTCTCCGAGCGAATTGACAATTCCGGCAAGCTGAAGGTTGTCTTCCCCCGGCAGCTCCGTCAGGTCAATCTTGTAATCCAGATCGCCCGCAGCAATCTCTTTTAAGCCATGTTCAATCTGTTTTCTTCCGGATGCCTCGCGCAGCAGAAGAAGCAGCACTGCGGCATCCATCACCAGGGTAAGGAATACGCCGAACATTCCGAAGCCGCAGCAGAGAATGATCTGCACGCCGCAGAAAACGCAGAACATAAGGATCGTTCGCTCCGACTCCTGTCTGCCTTCATAGAAGGTTCTTCCGGCAGACACGATCCGGTGGCCGACGCAGTACAAAAACGACTGTTTCCAGACGTTGCGTGCTTTGATCCGGCGCACCAGTGAGCAGTACGGAATCAGTGTGATCAGAAATCCGGCGAGGATGCCCGATGCGGCCACCAGGCTTCGCCATGTATCTGCTTCATTTCCATAGGATCCGCTGTAGATGTAGTTTCCGTCAAAATTCTGGATATAATGAACGCCGCCGTAGGAAAGTTCGATGCAGACAGCAACGATTCCAACTGCTCCCATCACAATCAGGATGGCGGCTGCAGCTGCGATTTCCGTGTACCACTGATCGAAAAAGTAAAGGCGGATTTCTTTGTTTTTTCCATTTCTTCCTGCCTGCAGTGTGAACAGGACCAGGCAGACCAGCGTTCCGATTCCGCCAACTGCAATCATCAGAAGAAGGAGCTGCATTTTCGGAAGCCACTGGCTGTAGATCTCACTGTACTGGGAGAAATAGTCGCTTGCTGCCAGATCCGGATCCAGTGCAACAAAGATCTTCTGATAATTATCTGCAATCTGATTGTTCAGCAGATAGCTTCTCGCTGCTTCCACGGCCGGGCTGTTTTTTTCTTGTTGCATAAGAACGGACTTTGTCGGCACCGCCGGTCCGGTCAACAGCAAAGGCGAACGGATAGGGCGATTTCTGCGCAATGGCTGTTGTGTAACCATTTTTCCAGGAATCCACATTCGTATAGATATTTCCTTCTTTATCCTCCAGACAGTACCAGAGATTGGCATCGTCCGCATCGACGCTGATGCCGCTCTCCTGGTTTTTAAAAGCAGCAACTTCTTCCGTGACCCCGGAAAGTGTCATATACAGATCGCGGATGGATACCTTTTTCAGATTTGCCGCCGCGTACTCATAGAGGTACGTTCCCGCTTTCGTTTTCTGCGTTTCCAGGCTCATTCCCTGATCGTATAGATACAAAAACTGGGAGGAAACATCAGCAGGATCAATTTTTTTCTCTTTCAGGCTTTTCACTGCATTATCGGAAGGAAAGTAGACCTCGCCGTCCGGGGAAAAGCTGTCAAACGTCTCTGCATCTGCCGCGCTCACTTCTTCGGTGAGTGCGGCTACATCCGTCTCTTCTGTTTCCTGGCTCACGTCAGTTCCATCTTCGTATGCAAGATAGGCTTCTTTGTCAATTCCGGCATCGTTCGTCGCATAATTGTCCGCAGTATACGCTGCCACCTCATTGAGGTCTGCGCTGCTGCCGTCATCGTACATCTTGACAAGCTGGTCAATGGTGTACGTTGTACTTATCCCGCCGCTTCCCTCTCCATCGGTTGCAAAGGCACGGTAATCAATCTCTTTTGTTCCGTCGTATCGACGTTTGTGCCGAATTTACTCATATCATTATAGTAGCTCATGACGTTATGAGCTGCCGCTGCACCAGTGTGCCGCATGCGGTGGTTTCTTCAAACGCATACTTTTTTGCTGCCGCATTCGGCGTCAGGCCGACGCTGGAAAGCATCAGTGTCTGAATGCCCCCGAACAGCGCACTGGCGGCAAAAACGATCAGCAGAAGAAAAACGATCAGCTTCCCCGTCAGGCTGTAGAGTTTTCGTTCTTTCACAATTATTCACTCCTTATTATTGTTTCTCAATCTTATACCCAATTCCCCATACAACTTTCAGATAGCGCGGCTCCTTCGGGTTGATTTCGATTTTCTCACGGATGTGACGGATGTGGACCGCAACGGTGTTGTCCGCACCGATCGCCTCCTCGTTCCAGATGCTCTCGTAGATCTGTTCAATCGAAAATACCTTGCCTGGATTTTTTACCAGCAGCAGGAGAATGTTGTATTCGATCGGGGTCAGTTTGACTGGTTCGCCCTCGACGCTGACTTCTTTTAAATCGTCGTTGACGAGAAGACCCCCGACCTGATACACATTTTCTCCGTCGTCCGCCGGAAGATTTCCAAGTTTCGTGTAGCGCCGCAGCTGAGATTTCACCCTCGCCACCAGCTCGAGCGGATTGAACGGCTTCGTCACGTAATCATCCGCGCCGATGTTCAGTCCCAGAATTTTGTCCACATCCTCTGATTTTGCGGACAGAATAATGATCGGAATACTGCTCTTTTCCCTGATTTTCAGCGTCGCACGGATGCCGTCCAGTTTCGGCATCATGACGTCGATAATCAGCAGCTGAATCTCCTCCCTCTCGAGCATCTGGATGGCCTGCATGCCGTCATATGCTTTCAGCACATGATAGCCCTCCTGGGTCAGATAAATCTCAATGGCGTCTACAATCTCTCTATCATCATCACATACTAAAATGTTGTACATTTCTTCTTTCTCCACCTTTCATTTTTTCTTTTCCGGCACTTTTTTTCCGCGCCGGACCTCCCACATGATTCAAAGATGATTGTACCGCAAATTCCCTCAAGTTGCCAGATGTCTTTTGTTTTCATCCTTACTGTACCAAAGGAATCTTTAGGTCCGCAAAGGAAAATCTTAAGTTTCTATAAAGTTTTGTCTGTGAATTCAGAGCTCAAACATTTTTTAGACAATTGCAATTATTTTCTTAGCACATCCTGCTTGCCGTCTATGCGGATCTCAATAATTTAAAGATCATCAACGACCGATACGGGCATGAAGAAAGGGACTTCTCCATCCGCCTTGTCGGACAGTTTCTGCAGGATTCCATCGGCAAACGCGGTGTCTGCGGACGCATCGGCGGCGATGAATTCGCATATCTTGTTCCGTGTTCCGACGAAACAATGTCCAGGGATCTGTACCGGACGCTGCACTCCGCATTCGACATTTTTAATAGAACGAACGAAAAAGCATATAATATTACCGTTTCCACCGGCTTTTATCTGCTTCCGAAAGACATGGATTCCACACTTCCGGAGATGCTCGCGCATGCGGATGCAATGCTTTACGAGGAGAAACAGAAACGAGATAAGAATGTTGCGAAAATTTTACCAAAATAGGAATTGATTTTTTTCTGGAAAGCAGTTAGAATACTTGAGGGATGATTTTTGAATCCCGTATTTCAAGCGAAACAGACCGGCAAAAACGGCTGTTTGATCAAAAAATTTCTAAAAAAAGGCAGGTGAACAGAATGGATAGTTGTGATTCTCATGGGCGAAGTACCAGCATAGGACGGGAACCGGAAAATATGCAGGATGACGGCCATCCTTCTGTCCTGCTTTAATCTTAAATATTTTCCCTTCTTATCCTATGAAAACCCGAAGTAAGACACATGATCCAAACCAGTTTTGAAACGTAATTCTCTGGTTCTTTTTTCGTTGTGCTTTTACTGCCCTGTGAGGGTTCCAACATGCTTTTTCGCACCGACAGCACGCATGTTTTTTTCTGCTGTCAAAAAAAGAATGGAGGATAACGAAAAATGGAAAAACGAGTACAGGATTATACCCAGGAGATCCTGGATACAATCCGCAGTAACTCTTCTCCGGCTGTCATGGGCAGCCGCCTGGAAGATTACCACGAAAATGACCTGGCAGATGTTCTGCCGCTTTTAACGGTTCCGGAGCGATGCAAACTGTACCGCATTCTGGACACGGACATGCTGTCCGATATTTTTGAGTATGCTGAATCCGACAACGTAGCCGAGTACCTCGAAGAGATGGATGTCAAAAAAGCCGCTTCCATCCTCTCCAAAATGGAGACCGATGCACTGGCCGAGGTTCTGCAGAAACTCGACAAAGCAAAGAAAAAACTTCTGATCGAACTGCTCGATCCGGAAGTACGCCACGATATTGAGATGATCGCCTCCTTCGATGAAGATGAAATCGGTAGCCGCATGACGACAAACTGCATCATCATCCGCGAGGATCTGAATGTCAAACAGGCGATGAGCAGCCTGATCGATCAGGCCGCAAAGAACGACAACATCTCTACCATCTTTGTTGTCAATGCGCAGCAGAAATTTTACGGAGCGATCGATCTGAAAAACCTGATCATCGCAAGACGCGACGAGACGCTCGAGGATCTGACCGTAACTTCTTACCCGTACGTATATGCAGAGGAGCCGATCAACGAGTGTATCGAAGAACTGAAGGATTATTCCGAGGATTCTATTCCGGTCCTCGACAATGACAACCGCCTGCTCGGTGTCATCACATCATCAAACATCATCGACCTGGTTGATGATGAGATGGGTGAGGACTACGCGATGTTCGCAGGTCTGACCGCAGAGGAGGATTTAAAAGAGCCGTTAAAAGACAGTATGAAAAAACGTCTTCCATGGCTGATCATCCTGCTCGGTCTTGGCATGCTGGTTTCTTCTGTAGTCGGTATTTTCGAACAGGTTGTCACAACCCTTCCGATCATCATGACCTTCCAGTCCCTGATCCTTGACATGGCCGGAAACGTTGGTACCCAGTCCCTGGCTGTTACCATCCGTGTCCTGATGGATGAGTCCCTGACCGGAAAACAGAAATTACAGCTTGTTTTCAAGGAAATGCGCATCGGTTTCTGCAATGGTCTTCTGCTTGGTGTTCTGTCCTTTGCTGTCATCGGACTTTTCATCTTCTTATTCAAGGGAAAGACATGATGTTCGCATTTTCCGTTTCCGCCTGCATCGGCATCGCACTGCTGCTGGCAATGCTGATTTCCAGTGCCGTCGGCACCTGCATTCCGCTGTTCTTCAAAAAGATCCACATCGATCCGGCGGTTGCTTCCGGTCCGCTCATCACGACGGTCAACGACCTTGTCGCTGTCGTTACATTCTATGGCCTGAGCTGGCTGTTCCTGATCGAGATGCTGCATCTCGCAGGCTGATCTTTTGATACGACTGAAAAATTTTTAAGAGGCAGATATCAACTTTTTCTGGTTTCGGAAAAAGCTGATATTTGCCTCTTATCTTTTCTCTTCCCTTCTTTACATTCCAAACAGAAACCGATATAATAGCAGGTAACGGTGCTTTTATGCTTTGACGTTTCACAGTGCCGCAAATATTTTGAAATGAGGGTTTTTGAAAACATGATTGTCAATCTCATCACCACAGTCTACAACTTTCTCTGGGGCGATCTTTTTACGATTCCGCTCCCGGGCGGCGGCAGTCTCGGAATCTCCCTTTTGATTCTTCTGCTGATCCCAACCGGCATCTATTTTACGATCCGGACACGTTTTCTTCCTATCCGTCTGTTCCCGGACATGATCCGTGCCCTGTCGGAAAAGAAAAATGAAAAAAGCAGCCTTTCTTCTTTTCAGACACTGATCGTTTCCACCGCAACGCGTGTCGGTATGGGAAATCTGGTCGGCGTTGTCGCTGCAGTCTCCGCCGGAGGCGCAGGTGCTGTGTTCTGGATGTGGGTGACGGCTATCATCGGCTCGTCTACCGCGTTTATCGAAGCTACGCTCGCACAGCTTCACAAAGAAGAAGATCCTCTGTACGGCGGCTACCGCGGCGGTCCTGCTACTACATTCACGATCTGGTTGAAGACCACCTCAAGAAGAAAAAACGATACGTTCTGCCGGCTGTTCTGTTTGCCATTGCCGGTCTGATCTGCTGGTGCGGTATCAGTCAGGTAATCAGCAACTCCGTGGCTTCTTCTTTTAAAAATGCATTTTCCATTCCGCCGCTTTACACCAGTATCATGCTGGTGATTCTTTCTGCAATCATCGTACTGCGGAAAAATGCAACCGTAAAGGTGCTGGATTTTATAGTTCCTGTCATGGCAGTCTGCTATTTCTTTATCACACTGTTTATCATCGCAGTCAACCTCCGTCAGATTCCTTCTGTGTTTGCACGCATTTTTGAGGAAGCCTTCGGACTTCGTCAGATGGCAGCCGGCGGTTTTGGTGCTGTTCTGATGAACGGTGTAAAGCGTGGTCTGTTTTCGAATGAAGCCGGTTCCGGCTCCGCTCCATGCGCCGCTGCCGCCGCAGAATGTGACCGCCCGGCCAAAGCAGGCCTTGTACAGGCGCTCGGCGTTTTTGTTGACACAATCGTCATCTGCAGCTGCACCGCAATGATTATGCTGCTTGCACCAAAGGATCTGATTAATGGCCTTTCCGGCATGGATCTCTTGCAGACCGCCATGCAGTATCATCTGGGAAAATTCGGTGTGATTTTCATTGCACTTACGCTGTTTTTGTTCAGCTTTTCCACGTTCCTCGGCATTTTGTTCTATGCCAGAAGCAACGTTGCCTACCTGTTCGGTGACAAGTGGTGTTTCCAGACCGCTTACAAGGTTCTTGCACTTGTAATGCTGTTTATCGGCGGTATTGCCGCATACACTTTTGTGTGGGATCTTGGTGATGTCGGCATCGGCTGATGACAATTTTCAACATTATTGCACTGTATCCACTTGCAGGTGAGGCGCTTTCCGAGTTAAAATCATATGAGGAGTCGAAGAAATCGTAAATCCTGTGGATTGCTGTTTCGGACCGAAAAAGGGGTTTTTGAAAAAGGAGGTTTTTACACATGATCATTGAACCATCAAACTACACGTATGAGACAATGCCGGACTACACAGACGCGGTAGACGGCGCCGTGGAAATTCCGGTGACCGGAGAGGAAATGGAGATCCGCTATGCGCATGAAGTTGTCTACGACGAGGCGCACAATCTTCATCTGGAAATTTTCACACCATTCCAGATGGCGCACCCGGAGCGCACTTGGCCGTGCATCACATTTATTCAGGGATCCGCCTGGATGAAACAGTATGTCTACCAGAAGGTCGGCATGATCGCCCGTCTGGCGCAGCGCGGCTACGTTGTTGCAATCGTCGAATACCGTCACAGCGGAATCGCACATTTCCCAGCGCAGATCATCGACGCAAAAAATGCGGTACGTTTTCTGCGTGCGCATGCGGAGGAATACAAGCTGAATCCATCGCAGATGTTCCTGATGGGAGATTCTTCCGGCGGACAGGTTTCTTCCGTTGCCGGCATGACCGCAAAGAGCGGAAAACTTGACGAGCCGATCAATGAGGAAAGCTGCGAGGTATGCGGTATTATCGATCTGTACGGAGCTGTTGATGTGACACTGCCGTACGGCTATCCGATAACGCTGAACCATCAGAAACCAGACAGCCCGGAGGGCATGCTGATGGGCTATGACATTACCGAGCATCTTGAGGAGGCTAAGGCAGCCTGCTCCAAAACATACGTGAACGAGGATTTCCCGCCGATGCTGATCGCACACGGCACCAAGGACACGATGGTGTTCTGCCAGCAGAGTGTCGATCTCTACCACGCATTAAAGGATGCCGGAAAAGATGTACAGCTGTATCTTCTTCGCGGCGCAGACCACGGCGGTGCCGCATTCTGGACCGAGGAAATGATTACCGTTTACGATAACTTCTTCAAAAAATGTTTGGGTGAATAACATGAGAATTGCTTACTGCGAAGATGAACCGGCGCAGCGTTCCCGGATGGAACTGCTGCTCCGCACCTTTGCGGAGCGAAAAAGGCTTCCTCTGACCGTGGAAGCTTTTCAGACTCCGCCGCTTTTCTGTTCCAGTATCCCGGCTCGTATCCGTTTGATCTCATCTTTCTCGATATTGATCTCGGCGGAATGGACGGCATGGCGCTGGCGCGGAAAATCCGTGAAACGGACAGTGAGGTGCCGATTCTCTTTCTGACGAATCATAAAGAATATGTTTTCGAAGGATATGAGGTGCAGGCGTTCCGGTATCTCTTAAAGCCGGTGACAGAGGATACACTGTTTCCGCTGCTCGAGGAGCTGCAGGCGATGCGCGGACAGGAAAAGCCGCATCTGCTGCTTTCACTTGGCGGGGAGACGCAGAAGCTGTTTCTCTCCGACCTGCTTTTTGTGGAATCCGATAATCATTATCTGACGCTGCATACAGCCGCCGGAATGGAAACTTTTAAGAAAAATCTGTCGGAGTTCCGCGAAGAACTTTCTGCCGCATGGCAGGCTTCTGGTGAGACGGGGGAATGTTTTGCGGCCGCACACCGGAGTTATCTTGTGAATCTCGCTCATGTGGAGCGGATCACGCGGACGGAATGTCTCTTGTCGGACGGAACAAAAATTCCGGTCAGCCGCGGATGCTATGCATCACTCAACCATGCGTTCCTGCAGTTTTACCGGCCGAATGCGTTTTAAAGGTTTTGCATTTTTTAATTTCCAATTCCGAACGAACCGAGGTGATGTTTCATGGTGCACATTCCATTTTTATCCCATTATCTGGAACGCAAAAATATCGAATACCAGAACCAGCTTCTCGCCCGCCAGGTCGAGGAAGTGCAGAATATCTATCTGACAATGCGCGGCTGGCGCCATGATTACCACAATCATCTGCAGTCAATGAAGGCATATGTTGAGATGGGACAGTATGATAAGCTGCAGGAATATCTCGGGCTGCTCGAAAATGATCTCGATCAGGTCAACCAGCTCTGCGACTCGGGGAATGTGAATCTCGATGCGATTTTAAATTCCAAAATTTCACTCGCCGAAAAGAACGGCATCCGCGTGGATTACAAGGCAGCCTGCCCGGCCAATCTTACGGTGAGTGATATTGATCTCTGCGCGCTGATCGGAAATCTGATTGACAATGCGGTGGAAGCATGCGAGGGCCTTGCGGATCCCTATATCCGGCTTTATATTGGTGTGCTGAAAAACCAGCTGTATATTTCCGTTACGAATGCAACAAAGGATACTGTGCGGAAGCTGGACAGCGAGTATATCACCACGAAGCGCGGAAATCACGGGCATGGGCTGAAACGGATCAATCTTGTTGTGGAAAAGTACGAAGGATATATCAACCGGCAGAACGAGCCCGGCGTTTTCGTGACGGAGATTATGCTGCCGCTGTAAAAAGCTCTTTCCAGAATTTTTTGATTTTGTCCGATGATTCTACAGAAAAATTTTGCAGAACGTGAACACTTTTTTTGCTGTTCGCGTTCTTTTTTGTTCCATTTACGTACTTTTCCCCCGTGTTTTGCATGAATATGGTAGGATAACTACAGTTCACGAAAGACATGTGACAGAGGAGGTCTTTATGTATTCATTATGGTCTAACTACATTTATATTCATCGTGAGCTGTGGCATCACAGCAAAAAGCCGTTTCTCTTTCAGGCACTTGAAATCGTCTCACAGGTGCTCACCGGCTTTTTCGGGATTCTGCTTCCTTCCGGAATTCTCTTTTTTCTGGAACAGAGCCGCGGCTTTGCCGGGTTTGCGCTTGGAACGCTGGTTCTCTTTCTCCTTTATGCCGTCGTTTTCGTCAGCCATGCATTTCTGCAGTCACGGAACGCCTGGCAGTATACCGAATTCCGGACCGGCTTTTTTATGCGCCGTCTGCTCCGCCATTTCATGCGGATGGACTACGCCGTTCTGACCGAGCAGTCGACGCTGCAACTCGTTGAAAAAGCCACCGATGCCGTTTCCAGCAACTGGGTCGGAGTAGAAGGAATGTTCCGCTATGATGTCACAATTTTTTCTTCCTTTCTCGGTCTGCTCCTCTACGCAGGGCTGATTGGAAGTGTCCATCCAGCCATCGTTCTTCTGCTGCTGGCGCTCTCGGTTCTTCAGTTTCTCAGCTACCGCCGCGCGGCTTCCTACGAAGTCCGCCGCCGGGATGATCTGTCCGCGATTAAATTGTCGCAGCGCTATTTTCAGAAACAGTCGTATGACACTGCGGCCGGAAAAGATGTCCGTCTCTACCAGCTGGGCGGATGGATTGATGGTGTCTACCGACAGATCAACAAACGATACCAGAAAATCCTGTTTCACATCCGCAGTGCCTACTTCGCGAACGATCTGCTGACCCTCACGCTGCAGCTTCTGCGCGACGGCATCTGCTATGGCTTTCTGATTTACCGCCTCGCACACGGAACGATGACTGTCTCCGGCTTTGTGCTGGCGCTCGGCGCGGTTTCCGGTTTTTTCTTCGTATTTTAACGAGATTACTTCCAGTCTTTCGAAATCGGTACTCTGTCTCGAACAGATCCGGTGGATGCGGAAATTTCTTGATCTGCCGCTCCCGGCCGGCCACATGCTACCGTTCCGGCCGGAATTTACCGAAGAAAAACCGCCCGAAATCTGCTTTTCCCACGTCTCCTTCTCTTACCCGGAAAGCGAGAAAAAGATCCTCGACGATGTCAGTTTCACACTCCATGCTGGTGAACACACCGCACTCGTCGGCATCAACGGCGCTGGAAAATCCACGATTGTTAAGCTGATCTGCGGACTGTATCAGCCGACAGAAGGACAGATTACCGTCAACGGTCTCTCTCTTACGGACCTGAATCCGGCGCAGTATTACGAATCGATTGCGGCGGTCTTTCAGGAACCATTTGCTCTCTCGTTCTTCATTGCAGAGAACGTGAGCTGTTCCACACTGGAAGAGACGGACCGCACCCGCTGCCGCGAAGCACTCACCCGCGCCGGCCTCTGGGAGAAAATTGCAGGTCTGCCGCAGAAAGAGGAAACGTATCTCGCAAGGATATGACTGACGACGGCGTCACTCTCTCCGGCGGTGAGATGCAGAAACTCATGATGGCGCGGGCTCTCTACAAAAACTGCCGTCTGCTCCTGCTCGATGAGCCGACCGCTGCGCTCGACGCAATCTCAGAAAATGAAATGTACGAAACCTACAGCACCCTGCTGAAAAATAAGACTGCGCTCTTCATCTCGCACCGCCTCGCGTCGACACGGTTCTGCGATACGATTCTGTTTCTCGAAAACGGAAAAATCAAAGAGCGCGGAACCCACGACGAGCTGCTCGCCCTCGGCGGATCGTATGCGCATATGTTTGAAGTACAGAGCCAGTATTATCAGGAAACGGAGGAACACATCTGATGAAAATGAAAGAACGGTTTCATGCCGTCTGCCGCTTTTTAAATATGATCAGCCAGGGCAATCACCGCGTGCTGTTCTGGCTGTTCGGAAGCGCTTTTGCCGCTGCCACACTTCCGTATCTCTCCTTGTTTTTCTCAGCGCGGATTCTGAATCTGCTGCTTGCAGAATCGTACCGCGCCTGTCTGTATACCGTCGTCGTCTTTCTGCTCGTGCAGTATGGACTTGGGCTGTTTGAAAAGGTCTGCCGCCAGTATCTCGACGGCCAGAAGGAGTTCTGTCTTGCACTCATCGAACAGAAAATCACCGCAAAAGCACTGGAGCTGGAATTTGAAAAATTCGAAAAAACAGAGACCATGGATGCCATCCGGCGCACCAATGTCTCTTCCATGGGGTCAGGAAATGTGGGTGACCAGCTGATCGTGATCCATACGATGATGACTTCCCTGCTCTCCCTTCTCTATGCGTTGTTCTTCCTGCTCCGCCTGTTCCTTCTGCCGGGCAGCAGCATGAAAAAACTTCTTTACCTCGCCGTTTTCGACACTCGCGCTGCTCCTGCTCTGCGGACTGCAGCTGGCTCTTTCCTCCCGCATCAACCGCGAGAGTACGCAGAAAAAAATTGAGCTGAACCAGGGCAACGACCATTCCAACTCCGTCGCCAATTATCTCGTCAATGTGATGCTCGAAGAACGGCGTGCGGACGATATCCGTATCGGTCATCTCGATGGTTTTCTCGACGCACAGTTTGGAAAGGCCATGGCACACTTTCTGCCGATGTACCTCGGCTTCGCCCGTTTTTCCGCCGTCACAGACGGCAAAAATGCGCTGCTCTCACTCCTTTCTAATTTCACCGCATACCTTCTGATCGGCGCCAAAGCGCTGTACGGTGTGCTCCCCATCGGAGATGTTCTTCTGTATGCCGGTTCCGTCACCCGCGCCATGGGGGATCTGCAGACGTTTTTCACAACCGGCTCACAGTTTGACTATATCAATTCGTATCTTGCGACGTATGAGGATTTCATCGCACAGCCATCCATGTCGTACGACGGCACACTCCCGATCGAAAAACGTGACGACGGTCAATACGCCTTTGCCTTCCACGACGTTTCCTTCTCCTATCCCGGCACAGACATTCCGGTGCTCGAGCATGTGACACTGTCCTTTACCATCGGTGACAAAACCGCCCTCGTCGGCCGCAACGGAGCCGGAAAAACAACACTCATCAAACTGCTCTGCCGCCTGTATGAGCCGACCTCAGGCCATATTACCTTAAACGGCATCGACATCCGCAAATACAATTACAAAGAGTACACGCAGGCATTCTCCGTCGTTTTCCAGGATTTCCACCTGTTTTCCCTCCCGCTCGACGAAAACATCGCCGCCGGAACCGAGATTGATGAAGCTGCTTTGCAATCCTCTCTTGCAAAAGTCGGTCTCACCGACCGTGTACAGCAACTCCCGCAGGGCGTCCGCACCCGCCTTTACAACAACAACGGCTCCGGTGTCGACCTTTCCGGCGGCGAGGCCCAGCGCACCGCCATCGCCCGCGCCCTCTACAAGGATGCCCCGTTCGTCATCCTCGACGAGCCGACCGCAGCCCTCGACCCGATCGCTGAGGCCGAAATCTACAAACAGTTCAGCCAGATGACCGCCGGTAAAACGGCTGTCTACATCTCCCACCGCATGAGCAGCTGCAAATTCTGCGACCGCATCATCGTCCTCGACCACGGCCGCATCGCCGAAGACGGAACCCACGACACCCTCCTCGCAAACCACGGCATCTACGCCAATCTTTACGAAACCCAGGCCCAATACTACACCTGAGTCCTCACCCTCCCGTCCCCCACAACGTAAATGGGAGTCAGAAAAACACAACCCCTGGCAGTTCGTGCTAAGAACTTCCAGGGGTTGTGTTTTTCTGGCTCCCCGCCACTTATTTCAGGAATGCAAACGGCTCCTCATCATGAATAAAATGCATCAGATGATAAGAACACATAATTGCTACATTTTCTTCCTTTAAGATTCTCTTTGCCTCCTCGCGGTCAGCAAGGACAACTTCGATCACTTCGCTCTCTTCGAGGTATTTGCGGCTGATCTCGCCCTCGCACCAGCCGTAAACGGCAGAGCATGCTTCATCGGTCAGGCCGATTGTGGTGAAGAACGGTTTCTCGTAGCAGGGATCTACTTTCAACGGGTGAAACGTAAGACCGGTCTCCTCATGCATCTCGCGCACGGCAGCCTCATGGAACTCCTCGCCCGGTTCCACCAGGCCTGCCGGGAATTCGTAGATGTAGTCGTCAATGGAAACGCGGTACTGGCGCACTAGGACAATTTTGTCGCGTTTTTCCCCGTACAGACTGTACATCAGCACACCGTCCGGCGTATTTTTCCTTGTTTTAATCTTCATCTGCTCGATGGATTTTGCGCGGGAAGCCACGTAATAGCGGAAGTGATGGTTTACTTTGTTTGTCCCTTCCACCAGGTAAAGATTTACGAACGGATTTTCCGTCTGTTTTGTGATTTTTTCAACATTCGGCATAAGTAACAACCTCTTTCTTTTCTCTTTTACTGGTCAAAATCAGCCTCAAACACGCCCTCCGGGGTGCGCATCGTCAGCACGCCGAGGTTGAATTCATCATCCATCACCGTGATGTGGTACTCGAAAATCACATCATCATCAAATTTCGATAATACCACATAGGAACCGTTTTCTTTTCCCTCGATCTGGTCGCAGATGTCATCGTAAACATCGCTTCCCGAAATCGGCCGCGGATAGCCGGATTCTTTGATTTTCTTTTCAATCATTTCATATAATTCGTTCATGTTCTGCCCTCGTTTTTCTTTTTTATCGGTTATGTTTCATTGTACCACGAAAAGACCCGCGGGGACAATCCATTGCGGCGATTCACCGTGAACTTTTTTTATTTTCATACATCTTCTGGTCCGCCTGTTTCATGATGACGGATTCCGAGATTTCCATGTTTTCCCGGACCATTCCGCCGACGGTGCCGTTGATTCTGTTGTACGCCGTCATGATGCCCTCTGCGCCGCTCTCCTCAATACATCTGCGGAACGGCTCGAGATACAGCTCATATTTATTCCGCGGGTCAATCGAAGAGTTCTTCCAGCCGCGGCCGACCTCGGTGTTGTTTCCATAGAAGTGTTTCAGGGTTGATGCACAGCGCAGATATTTTGGATCGTCGCCCTGCATTCCCTCGATGTAAGCGCCGGCCATTTTTCCGGTCAGCACAGGGTCCTCGCCGTAGCACTCCTCGTTTCTTCCCCATCTCGGATCACGCTCGAGGTCAACGGTCGGTGCCCAGCGGCTGCGGGAAGGATGTCGTCACGTCCGGCTTTCCTTTACGATCTCAACCGCCTCTTTCACCAGCTCTTCGATGCGGTCGAATTCGTTGTTTTCAATCATCGTATTTTTTACCATCCAGCTTCCGCCGCATGCTGCGATGCGGTCGTATGCCAGGTATTCTCTTACATTCTGCGGGTTGATGCCGCCGGTCGGCATGAATTTCATCATGGTGTACGGTGCTGCGATGGCACGGATGTATTTCAGTCCGCCTGCCGGTTCTGCCGGGAAGAATTTCACCATGGTGAGCCCAAGACCGATCGCCTGCTCCATCTCAGTCGGGGTCACGATGCCCGGGATCACTGGTACTTCGTGTGCCTGACACCATTTTACTACCTCCGGGTTGAGACCCGGGCTGACGATAAATTTTGCTCCGGCTTTTACGGCGCGGTCCGCCTGCTCGGTTGTGAGCACAGTTCCGGCTCCCACCAGCATCTCCGGGAATTTTTCGCTCATAATGCGGATGGATTCTTCTGCCGCATCGGTGCGGAAGGTCACCTCGGCGCAGGCAAGTCCGCCCTTGCAGAGAGCTTCGGCAAGCGGCTCTGCTTTTGCTGCATCCTGTAAAACGACAACCGGCACAATGCCGTATGTTCCAAGCTGTTCGAGAATCTGATTCATGATAGCTGTTCCTCCGTTTTGATCTTTATCTGAAAATTATTCTGCATTCTGTTTTTATTTTATTCCCTTGTATCATAACCGGACAGGTTATTTTTTTCTATTGTGCGGATTGCCGAATACATTGTAAAACTTGCTGTTTTGTGATATGCTGGGAATTGTTGTTATGGTTCAAAAATATCATTTTTTTGCAAGGATGCTTTTATTATGAAAGAAAAACTGCAGACGAAATTTGCCACCCGGCAGTACATGATTTCGGATACGTTTGAGTTATACTATTACAGCACCGACGATGTGCCCGGCGTAAAAGAACATACGCATACGCATTATGAGTTCTATCTCTTTCTCGAAGGGGCGATCTCACTGGAAATCGACGGAGTGCTCTACACACCGACGCCCGGCGATCTTCTTCTGATTCCGCCCGGCGTGCCGCATCATCTGGTGATGCACGACCTGTCTGTGCCGTACCGCCGCTTTGTGTTCTGGGTCAGCGCCGCTTTTGCAGAGCAGCTCCGCGCCCGTTCCGCCGACTACGTTTACCTGATGGAATACGCTGCCGAAAATCAGAAATATCTGTTCCCGCTCGATTCCGTCGAGTTCAACACGATCCAGTACCGCACCATCCGCCTGATCGAAGAAATGCGGTCCGATCATTTTGGAAAAGAGACGCAGATTTTTCTCTACGTCAGCGACCTGCTGATGCAGATCAACCGAACGGTGTATGAGCAGCATCACCCGCTCACCCGGAAAGCACAGCTCTCGCTGTATGAACAGCTCTGTTTCTATATTGATGAGCACCTGTCCGAGGATCTGTCGCTCGAACGGCTGGCGGCGGAACTTTTTGTGAGCAAATATCACATTGCACACGTTTTCAAGGATGAAATCGGCATGTCGATCCACCAGTACATTTCCAAAAAGCGGCTGGCAAGGTGCCGTGAAGCGCTGCTCGGCGATGTACCGGTCACGAAGGTGTATCTGCTGTTCGGATTTCACGACTATTCGAGTTTTTACCGCGCGTTTAAAAAAGAGTACGGGATCTCGCCGAAGGATTTTAAAGAACTGCATACCGTTACCAGCGATTAACACGGTCGTTCCAAATGCACTGTTTACTTTGTACTTTTCAGGAGGATTTTTAATATGTTTCAGATGTGGGGAAAATTAGTGGAAAACAATCATATTCTTCAGGATCTTACCGTCTGCATCGACGATGAGGATACCAGAACGCACAAGGTCTTCCGTGCGCTCGATGAAATCTGTGATGCCTGGAATCTGGCGAAGCCGATCTGGCTCGATACGAATATTTCGGAGTTTAAACGGAGATCGAAAACGCGGTTCACACAGGATAATTTTATTGAATCGCTGGAGTTTGATTATCTGGAAATTCAGATTACAGAGGAATAATGTTCTCTCGTTTTTGCAGCGAATAAAGCAAATGCAAAAGCGGGCATCCGGCGGAACTTGGGAGCGGCTGTTCTTACAGTCCCCTCTGTGGTTCCGTCGGATGTCCGGCTCTTTTTATGTATTTTGTCCCTGGCTTTGTATCCCTTTTATACCACACGGTTTTCCATGCCGCCTTCCAGGTACGAAGCAATATTTTTCTGCACCAGTCCGATCAGGCGCGTGCGGGCTTCCTTCGATGCCCAGGCGATGTGCGGCGTGATGTACAGGCGGTCGTCGTCCGCCATTTTCAGCAACGGACTGTCACTGCGGATCGGCTCGCTGGAAAGTACATCGAGCGCTGCTCCGGCGATCAGGCCTTCGCGCAGGGCACAGCAGAGGTCACGCTCATTCACGATCGAGCCGCGGCCGACGTTGATCAGAATTGCGTTCCGCTTCATGTTGGCAAACGTTTCGATATTCATCAGGTTCTCGGTCGCCTCATTTAACGGGGCGTGGATGGAAACCACATCAGAATCCTTCAGCAGACGATAGAGATCGACCCGCTCGTAGTCCGGATCGTCGTGTGCACCGGAGGTGGAGTAATAGATCACACGGCAGCCGAATGCCTGTGCAATCGAAGCCACTTTTCTGCCGATCGCGCCAAGGCCGATGATGCCCCACGTCTTGCCCTCCAGCTCGGTGAACGGTCTGTCCATGCAGGTGAAAAGGCGGCTGGCGGCGTAGCTGCCGTTTTTTACGTAATCATCGTAATAACGGAGTTTTTCTGCCAGATAGAAGTACATCGCAAAGGTGTGCTGGGCCACGCTGACGGTGGAATAGCCGGCGACGTTCGTCACGGCGATGTTGTGGCGCTTCACATAATCGAGATCGATGTTGTTGATGCCGGTTGCGGTGACGCAGATCAGTTTCAGGTTCTCCGCGCCGGACAGGGTGCGGCTGCACATGCGCACCTTGTTGCAGATGACAATATCCGCCTCCCGCACACGCTCCGGGCATTCCTCCTCCGTTGTTTTTTCATATACTGTCACTTCTCCAAAACGGGAAAAGCCGGACAGATCCATGTCCTTTCCCAGTGACTCTGCCTCAAGAATTACAAGTCTCATGTTGGTTCCTCCTTTTGCAGATGATGATTCTGCTTTATCCTGGAAAGCAGTGCCGCCTGTCTGTTTTGAAAGACGGCACTGCCTGAAATATTTTTATCTTAGATACCTGCGGACTGCCGATTCGGAAATATGGTCATGTCGATATGCCATGCTCCCCGGCCTGATCCCCTGGTATTTACACGTATTCGCTGATAATCTCCCTCATCAGCTTCTCTTCCTCGGGCGTCAGCATTCCGGCAAACCTGCTCTCGGCCGCGGCGGTCTGGCGGATGCCCTCCCTGACTTTCGAAATCCTCGCTTCTTTTTCCGGATCTGCGAACAGTTCATTCCTCTCTTTGGCGGACTCGCTTCCCGCAGTCTGCGCTTTTGCTTTCGCCGCTCCGGTTCCTGCCTGTGCCATGGTTTCCGCCTGCACCGGCTGCCGTTCGGTCTGCTGTACGGTTTCCAGCACCGCACTCTGTTTCGTCGCTGCAAACTCATTTTCCAGATAGTCTGTCCAGCCGTTCAGCAGAATTTCCTCTTTTCCGCCGAAATCCAGACAGAGCCGGAAAAAGACAAGGCCTCCGGCGAGCGCGATGCCCGTTCCGAGGTAGCGCATCAGCTCCGTCTCTCCATAACGGTATCGGTAGATCGCCCACAGCGAAAGAATCGACAGCGCCAGAACCGTGAGGATCATATTCTGGCTTCCGCGCAGAAGCGTCGGGACTGCCATTCCCGCTGACCTGCCCTGTGCAATCTGGCTGCGCATAAACGCCCCGGCATTCGAAAAGGGATGCGCTTTTCTCTGACACGTTTCCAGCACCGACCTGGTCCATTTCGACTTTGGTTCCTTCAGCCTTCCGAGATCGCGGATGGCCCGGGTGTAGAAACGGTTATTCCAGAACAGGCACCACACACCGGCGATTCCTGCTGCTATCATTGCGTATAAGAACACATTTTGTTTCACACAAAACTCCAGCATTCTTATTCCCCCTGATGATTTTTGAATTTGCCTGTCATGATCATATGCCGGTGCTTCCGTTGCGGTGCATCGGCGGATGCCGCGGCAGAATTTGCGCGCACAGGATTCTTCCGCTGGCATATCGGACAGAAGGACGTCTCCTCCTCCGATGTGCCACAGTATAGCACTGCCGGAAAAATTTGGAAACAAAAAACGTTCGTCAAATTCTTCGTGATTCTGTGCTTTTTCGCGTGAATTTTTATTTTTCGTTCCTTTCAGGGGACTGCTTTCGTGCCGGTTCGCGTGGTTTCGCTGGTTTTCGCCTGCCCGTTTGTCGATTTTTTCTTCTTGCTTTTTTTAGATTACAGGCGTTTTACCATTTCCTGCAGCAGGTTGACACAGTGGCGGGCTGCCTCGCTCTCAAAGGTCGGGTAGTCCATTGTTGCGCTGTCGTCTGCTTTGTCGGAGATGGCGCGGAGTACGACGTATGGAATCTTGTTCAGATAAGCGCCCTGCGCAATCGCAGCGCCCTCCATCTCGGCGCAGGAACCGTTGAATTCCTCGATCAGACGGTTTTTCACTTCTTTGCTGGAAATAAACTGGTCACCGCTGACCACGCGTCCGCGGAATACCTGGATTTCCGGATTGACTTCCTTGCAGACTTCCTCTGCCACCTCTGCGAGGTGCTCGTCTGCCGGGAAGCTCAAAACACCCATCTGCGGAATCTCGCCGAGCGGGTATCCGAAGATGCGCACATCCATGTCGTGCTGAACAGCATCGGTCGAGATCACGATATCGCCGATGTTAATTTCATTCCGCAGGGAGCCTGCAATTCCGGTGTTGATGACACAGTCCACGCCGTAATCATCTACAAGAATCTGGGTGCAGATACCGGCGTTTACTTTGCCGATTCCGCTGCGCACAACAACCACTTCTTTTCCGTTCAGGTAACCGTGGTTGAACTCCATGGATGCCTTCGTGCGGATTGTAACATCCGTCATCATTTCCTTTAAGCTTGCAACTTCAACTTCCATTGCACCGATAATTCCGATTAACTTCATGTTTATGATATCCTCCAATAACTTTACATGTACTCCCCGATTCTTTCTGTTCTTGCTTTTATGAAATCATTTTTGTCAGCGGTCAGCCGCTAAAGTAAGAACGGAAAACTCCGGGAGTCCATTTTCTTTTCCTTCTGGTTTCTTTGTAATTCCTGTTACAGTATACAATAAATTTGGGATCTGTGGTATCTTTTTTCTTTGCTGTTTTCGTAATCTATGATATAATAGCAGGAACCGAAGAATTATCGTGGCTGAAGTTCACGATAATGTTCTAATTTTTTATTCACAAAGGAGGATCCTATCGATGGAATATACAACAAAAGGTACCTGTTCCAGAAAAATTCTGTTTGAGGTAGAAGACGGTAAAGTACACAACGTACAGTTCGTAGGCGGATGCAACGGAAACACACAGGGTGTTGCAAGACTCGTTGAGGGCATGGACGTAAACGAAGCCATCTCCCGCATGAAAGGCATCGACTGCAACGGACGCGGAACATCATGTCCAGACCAGCTTGCAAAAGCGCTGGAACAGGCTATCCAGAAATAACTTTTTTACGCTTGCTCTTTTTTATTATAATAACTCCCCGGGGAATGCTCACCCCGGGGAGTTTGTAATTTATCCACTTCTGTTTTTTCTTTTCTGATGCAGCACAGCTTCCCTGCCGCCTGCTTTCTTCCGGTTTTTCTTCTATATTAATAGCACAGTCTTTCTTCCAGCCACCGGACTGCTTTATCTGTCCCATTTGTCGCAGAGACTGTTGATCTGGTCAGCAAATTTGGAAAGATCTTTGTTGGCGCCGCCTTTGTTTCTTGTAATAACCGTAAGCAGCCGCTGACCAGCCGCAACGAGGCGGTCGAAGACGGCATTTCCGCTGCTTCTCGTGCGCAGGGTTCCTGCATTTGCGGCACTTTCTTTCTGGATCGGAATGCCGACAGTTTTCTCGATAAATTCATTTTCTTTCAGATCAAATACGGTTCCGGAGAACGGAGCCATCGCCGGATAACGGAATTCATCCCACAGTTTTTCTGCAAAAAGTTCCGTCACCTTATCCTCTCCGTGCGTCACGAAAACGCGGTCCGGTTTTGCCCGCAGACTGCCCGCCCATTGAGCAGTCCTTCCTGATCTGCGTGGCCACTCATGCCCGGGAACTGGATGATGTGCGCGTTCACATGAACCTCTTCCTGGAACAGTTTCACTTCCTTCGCGCCTCCGATCAGCGCCCGTCCCAGTGTACCGACGGCCTGATAGCCGACGAAGAGAACCGTACTCTCCTGCCGCCAGAGGTTGTGCTTCAGATGATGCTTGATTCGTCCCGCATCGCACATGCCGCTCGCGGAGATAATGACCTTCGGGGTTTCGTTGAAGTTGATGGCTTTCGATTCATCGGATGTAATCGAGAGCTTTAAGCCCGGAAACAGAATCGGGTTAATGCCCTGCGCAAGGAGCGCTGCAGCATCGGAATCGTAGCACTCTTTCTGGTGATCGCGGAAAATATTGGTTGCCTCAACGGCAAGCGGACTGTCCACGTAAACCTCAAAATGATCATGTCCGTGTATCAGTTTGTCTTCTTTTATTTTGCGGATAAAATACAGCAGTTCCTGCGTACGTCCCACTGCAAAAGACGGAATGACCACATTGCCTCCCCTATCAAATGTTTTCTGGATAATCCCTGAGAGTTCTTTCACGTAATCCGGAACCTCCCCATGACTCCGGTCTCCCGTAAGTAGACTCCATAACCACATAATCTGCATCTTTGATGTACTGCGGATCACGGATCAATGGCTGATTGAGATTTCCGATATCTCCGGAAAATATGATTTTCTTCTCCACACCATCTTCTGTGATCCATATCTCTATGGAGGAAGATCCCAGCAGATGACCCGCATCCACAAATCTTATGCATACTCCATCTGCCACATTAATTTTTTTGTCGTAATCGCAGCCGATCAGACAGCCGATCGCACCAACTGCATCATTGATATCATACAGCGGAACTAGCTTCTGCTCTTCCGGCTCTCTGTCCTTTCTGTTTTCCACTCTGCTTCGAACATCTGAATGTGCGCACTGTCCCGCAGCATAATATCGCACAGATCCGCTGTCGCTTTTGTTGCAAAAATCTGTCCGCGGAATCCTCTCTGGTACAAAAGTGGAAGCTTTCCGGAATGATCGATATGTGCATGTGTCAGAAACACCATATCAATATCACTGGCAGCAACCGGAATCTCCTGATTTTCAAACTCATCCGGTCCCTGTTCCATTCCGCAGTCAATCAAAATATTTTCCCACAGCTTCCAGATACGTACAGCTTCCTGTGACCTCATGTGTTGCCCCCAAAAATGTAA
>ENA-OQCQ01000009-OQCQ01000009.1-human-gut-metagenome-genome-assembly--contig:-NODE-9-length-22323-cov-1.789917_pt1 | contig 22323 bp, 23 predicted proteins | sample MGYA00242761_ERZ504585 | MGnify/ENA primary metagenome ERZ504585 (study PRJEB26092, sample SAMD00036343) | human gut metagenome | host: Homo sapiens | study: EMG produced TPA metagenomics assembly of the... | reverse complement strand
CGAAAAGAAATTGCGTAAATTAGCCGAAGAAAATCTTGACGCTGGCTGGGTTATCGTGAACGGTAATCGTATTCAGATTAAGCGAAAACAATTTGAAAAAATCATAGATACATTGGACGAAATCTAATGTCATTGAGCCGTAGATATGGTATAATATTAGTAGCGTATCACGGCTCATTCCATGACGGAAAGGAGCTTTACACTATGTCTAATGTGAAACGAAAAGACAGTAAAAATCGCAATTTGCGTAATGGAGAGAGCCAGCGAAAAGACGGAAGATACGTTTATAAATATACCGATATATACGGAAAGCCACAATTTATCTATTCTTGGAAACTTGTACCGACAGACAAGACACCTGCTGGAAAGCGTGATGATATATCGTTGAGGGAAAAAGAAACACAGATTAAAAAAGACCTTAACGACGGTATCGATACAGCAGGCGGTAAAATGACAGTCTGCCAGCTCTACGACAAGAAGAACAGCCAAAGAAAGAACATCAAGAGGGCTACTGAAAAAGGACGACAGTATCTTATGAACGCTCTGAAAAATGACCCATTGGGTATGAGGGCGATTGATACTGTTAAGCAGTCGGACGCTAAAGAATGGGCTATCAGAATGAGCGAAAAAGGATACGCCTATAAAACGATTGATAACTACAAGCGTTCCTTGAAAGCGTCATTTTACATGGCGATACAAGACGACTGTATCAGAAAGAACCCGTTTGAATTTAAGCTAAGTGATGTTCTGGAAGATGATACGGAGCAGAAAGTTATCCTTACACCAGAGCAGGAAGAACGCCTGCTTGCCTTTATGGAAAAGGATAAGATTTACAGCAAGTATTATGATGAGGTTGTGCTTCTGCTGGAAACGGGACTTCGTATTTCTGAATTTTGCGGACTAACGACGCATATTGATATGCAGAACAGATACTCAATATAGACCACCAGTTATTGAAAGACAGCGAAATCGGCTACTATATTGAAACGCCAAAGACCAAAAACGGAAAACGAGAACTTCCATTGACAGAACGGGCTTATCAAGCAATCCAAAGAATACTAAAGAACAGAGGAAAGGCACAACCGTTGATTGTAGGTGGTTATAGCAATTTCCTATTCTTGAACCGTGAGGGCTTACCTAAAGTTGCAGGAAACTATGAGGGCATGGTGCGAGGACTAATTAAGAAGTATAACAAGTATCACACGGACAAGTTACCGAACATCACACCACATTCATTCCGACATACTTACTGTACGAATATGGCAAACAGAGGAATGAACCCAAACACCCTGCAATATCTTATGGGACACGCTAACATAACCATGACACTTGGCTATTATGCACACGGTACATTTCAATCTGCAAAAGCAGAACTGGAAAGACTGGCTTGTTAATATCGGAGCTTATATTTACTACTCATTTACTACTTTTGGTTGCATTTTCATGCTGGTAAATGCCAGCTTATGCAAGGTATCTTCCAAAAAGAAAATACCGATAAAGCCTAAAATACGGGATATATCGGCATTTACCAACTTATGAAAAGATAATCAGAAATTTAGTAAGTTTTTAATAAAAAAAAGTGATATTCACTTTTGAACACTTTTGAAACATTTTAAAATTTATGTATATTTATGTTTTCTTTTGTTTACTTTTGAAGAAAAACGTTGTACAATTACAGTATAATAATTTAAGGTAATTATTCAGAAATTTACATTATAAGGTGGAGGTATATTATGTCAGACGTAAAAAGTGTTATTGAAAGCGGCAAGGCTGTGCTCGGAATAGAGTTCGGTTCTACCAGAATAAAGGCAGTGCTTATCGGGGAGGACCATGCTCCTATAGCCACAGGTGCCCATGATTGGGAAAACATGCTTGTGGACGGCATCTGGACATACAGCCTGGATATGATTTGGGAGGGCATTTCAGACTGCTACAGCAAAATGGCGCAGGATGCAAAGGAAAAGTATGGAGTTACTATCAAAAAGCTTGCGGCAATCGGTATTTCCGGCATGATGCACGGCTATCTGCCTTTTGACAAGGAGGATAATCTGCTTGTGCCATTTCGGACATGGAGAAATACCATCACAGGTGAGGCTGCAGCAGAGCTTACTGAGGTGCTTGGCTTTAATATTCCGCAGAGGTGGAGCATAGCGCATCTGTATCAGGCTATATTAAATAAAGAAGAGCATGTATCAAAGATATCATATTTCACAACATTGGCAGGCTATATTCACTGGCAGCTCACAGGTGAAAAGGTCATGGGTGTCGGTGAGGCATCAGGCATGTTTCCTATCGATTCGAAGACCAGGGATTATGATGCGGCAATGCTTGATAAATTTGCAGCATTAGATAAGGTAAAAGAATATCCGTGGGATATAAGAGACATTCTGCCAAAGGTGCTTACGGCTGGAGAAAAGGCAGGTACGCTGACAGAGGAAGGAGCTAAAAGGCTTGATGTAAGCGGCAATCTGGAGAGCGGTATATTGCTTGCACCGCCGGAGGGAGACGCAGGCACGGGAATGGTCGCAACCAATTCTGTTGCAGTGCGCACCGGAAATGTATCAGCGGGCACATCTGTATTTGCTATGGTGGTGCTTGAAAAGGCACTTAAGGCAGTTCATGAAGAGCTTGATATGGTCACCACACCATCGGGAGATGCGGTAGCTATGGTGCACTGCAACAACTGTACGTCAGACTTAAATGCATGGGTGGGATTATTCAAGGAATTTTCAGAGCTGTTTGGCATGGATATAGATATGAATGACATATATGGAAAGCTCTACAACAATGCACTTACAGCCGATAAGGACTGTGGCGGCCTTGTAGCCTTTAACCTTTTCTCGGGAGAGCCTGTCATCGGACTCAACGAGGGCAGACCTATGTTTGCCAGAAAGCCGGATGCAAGGATGAATCTTGCAAACTTTATGCGCACACACCTCTATGCAAGTCTTGCAACACTAAAAATCGGCTGTGATATTCTCTTTAAAGAGGAAAAAGTAAAGGTAGACACACTTTACGGTCATGGTGGTCTGTTCAAGACAAAGGGTGTGGGCCAGAGCATACTTGCAGCAGCCATGGATGCACCGGTTGCGGTCATGGAGACAGCCGGAGAGGGCGGCCCGTGGGGCATGGCAGTGCTCGCAGCTTATATGGTGAATAAAGCAGATGGAGAGCCTTTGGAAAAATATCTTTCAGACAGGGTATTTAATGGCGAAAAGGGCATGGTAATGCAGCCGGACCCTGACGATGTAAAGGGCTTTGATGAGTACATAAATACATATAAGGCGGCAATTGAGGCAGAGCGTGCATGGTAAAGGCGCTTCCGCTGTAATAGCAGTAAAAAATAATAAGAGAGGAACAGAAAATGCTTGAAGAATTAAAGAAACAGGTTTACGAAGCAAACATGGAGCTCCCAAGAAGAGGGCTCATCACATATACATGGGGTAATGTCAGTGGAATTGACAGGGAAACAGGCTATTTTGTCATCAAGCCAAGTGGAGTGGATTATGATGTGCTCACCCCTGATGATATGGTAGTCATGGATCTTGAAGGAAATAAGATAGAGGGAAAATACAAGCCTTCGTCAGACACTGCAACACACTTAGAGCTTTACAAAAAGTATCCGGATATCGGAGGAATTGTACATACGCACTCACCTGAGGCAGTTGCATGGGCACAAGCCGGCAGGGATATTCCGCTCTACGGCACCACTCACGCAGACTATTTCCTGGGCTCAATTCCATGTGCGAGAAATCTCACCACAGAGGAAATCAACGAAGCCTATGAGAAAAATACAGGTCTCGTCATCATAGAGACCTTTGAGAACAGAAAAATCAATCCTGTATACACACCGGCTGTGCTCTGTCAGAATCACGGACCGTTTGCTTGGGGAAAGGATGCGGCTGAGGCTGTGCACAACGCCGTTGTCCTTGAGGAAGTGGCAAAGATGGCCAGACTCACAGAGTCAGTAAATCCTGACGTTAAGCCGGCACCGGACAACATAAAGGAGAAGCATTTCTACCGTAAGCATGGGGCTAACGCATACTATGGCCAGAACTGATTTGTAGCTGTTATACGGCCCGTAGTATTCATATTATTTTGTGTTTACATAGCACAAAAAATGTGCTAAATTTTTATGTAAAGTACAGTCCCAAATGACTGTAAATAAGACATAAGGTGGTTGATAGAATGGTACTGGCAGTTGAGATAATAGTCTGCTGCTTAATATTTGGCATATACAGAGTAATACGGATAAAGCGGGATCCGGCATATAAGATAAGTAATATGCCCGAGAATCTGCAGAAAAAGGTCATGCATATGCGTGGCTACAGAAATCGGAATATCCGTATCATGACAGACTGGGAGAAGTTTGTAAAGAAGCTTCCGACACTTATATTCTGGACGATAGCTCTTGTTATACTGACATCAATAGCAGGGGCAACAAGCTTTTCAACGGGCTTTGTGTTTGCACTTTTGATATGGATGGCAGTCCTATTGTTTCTTGAACTGGTAGTATACTGTGGCTGGTATGCACATACACCGAAGGTGTGGATAAAGGGTACCGAGGATATGGCGAAAAAGACATATACCAATTATGCACATTATATCGGGCTGATACCACAGAGAGCTCTGATGGGAATAGTGGTTGCTATTATAGTGGGTCTTGTGATAGATATGATACCAAGGCTTGACAACAACAATTATTCGCCGAAATATACAGAGATAGAGGATACCTTAAAGGCAGCCTGTGACAATTACAGGATTCCGGGCATGGCTGTTGAGGTGGTAGATGCAGAGGGCGTGCTTTTCTCCGGTACATATGGGGAGTGCAAGAGCCTTGACACGCCGTTTATCACCGGCTCACTCAGCAAGTCGTTTACTGCGGCATGCATCATGAAGCTGTATGAGGGAGGACATCTGAATATTGACAGCCCGGTAAATCCTTATCTGGATGCAGCTGAGGTATTCAAAAATCCAAAGGATGCGACAAGGATTACAATAAGACAGCTGCTCAATCACACCAGCGGACTTGGCGTGTACCAGCATGTGGGAAATGCAAAGATTGTTGGCAAAAATGGAGAATATACCTATGCGAATGTCAATTATGACATACTTGGGCTTATAGTGGAAAAAGTATCAGGTGTTAGCTACAGCGATTATCTGACAGAGACATTTTTTACACCACTTGGCATGACTCACAGCAGCGCAGCCTATGCAAAAGCGAAGAAGGATGGTCTGATTACAGGCCACAACAATTATTTCGGTTTTTCGGTGGAAAGTGATGTGAAGTATCCGCTCAGCGATTCGTGGTCCACTGTACCGGCGGGCTATATTGCATCCAGCGCAAATGATATGGGAAAATATCTTCAGATGTATCTGCGTGGCGGTTATGGAATACTCTCTGACAAGAGCCTTAGCACAATGTTTCGTGCAACAGTTCCTATGGATGAGTCAGGTGAGACAGGCTATGGTATGGGCTGGGTACGTTCGGATAAATATGTCGAGACAGTGTACAATCACACAGGTCTCACTGAGAACTATATCGCAGACATGTATCTGCTTCCGGAGAGCGGTGTAGGTGTTGTATTTCTTGCAAATACCAATGACTATATGGTCACAAACAATCTGATGAACAAGGTAACCTCAAAGGTTGTGATGACGCTTATGGGATATGCAACAGACGAGCTTGACCCAAAGGATTATGTCGATGCGCACCTGTTCTATGACCTTGTTTTTGCAGCATTTATATTGGTTGCGCTGATGGAGATTATCAAGTCGCACAAATGGAGAACAGACAATAGCGGAAACCTGATAGCAAATATTTTCCTGCATCTGTTTTTGCCGGTGGGCATAGTTATTGCGCCTATTGTCGGAGGCATACCATACTGGGTAATAAAGGACTATGTTCCTGATTTATTTATTGTGGCATGCCTGAGTGTAGTACTTCTTGCAATAGGTGGAATCCTGAAGCTTAAAAACAGAAGAAATTCATAAGACAAAAAGAAAAGCGTAAGAAATAGTAAATGCGGCTACTGTAATATGTAGCCGCATAATTTTTTGACCATAGAATCGTGGGAGGAGTCACAGCACACTCCGACAGTACATGAAGAGTATAAGCCGGAGGTTTTGACAAATTCATTGTCATCTGCTGAAAGCCTGATACCACAAGGATATTCCTTGCCATCTATTGTCACATATGCAAGCCTGTCCTTGTATTTTTCAAGGACGGCTTTATCCAGATATTTGCTTATATCTTCAAAGCAGACATTTTTGGCGTAATAATCAAAGGTCTTATCATCCATAAAGCATATATCGTATTCGTTAGAAGCAAAGTATGCTGTGAGGACTGCCATGTTCATAGTCTAAGCCGCTTTTGTCTACATCGACACAGATATTTTTGTTTAAGGCAATTTCATCCTTTGACAAATCATAGCCGTTATCTGTGAGAAAGTCATTGAAAATATCGGAGCCGCTGTCCTCTGTGGTGCTGTTTTCTGCATTTACGCATAATACGCTCAAAACAGTATTTTTCTGCGCAAGCCGGCCGCAAATAAAGGCTGTGACTGCTATGATTCCGATGATGACAAGAAATATCGGTATTTTGTAATAGTCCCATATATATTGTATTTTCTGACTGAATGTCAGCTCCTTAAAAGGTGTCTTTTGTTCCATGATTTTATCTCCCTCTGATATGATGTGCTGCAATTTAAAAATATTATAAGGTAATTTATAGAAATTTACCAATAAACATTCTATTAACTGCCTTTTTCTTTTTAGATTATTATGCTATAATGAGCCAAAACACAGATAATACAAAAGGAGAATAATATGAAAGCGAGCCACAGAAAAGATGTTATAATCGCCAGACTGATTTTTGCAGCAATATGTCTTTTTCTTATTGCCCTGATTGCTACAATAGTGATTACCGTTACCTCAAAGGGCGGCAAAAAAAAGGAGCAGGACAAGGCACAACAGAATGCAGTTAGCGAAAGTGAAACTGACAGTGCCGGCGATAGTGGTACAGAGATAGGCGCCATATATCTGCCACAGCAGACTACAGAGGGGACCGAAAAAACTTATGTCACCACTACAAGCAGTGTAAACATGAGAGAGAAGCCTGATAAAAACGCAAATATAATTACTGTTATAGGACAGGATGTGAAGCTTGAGTTTGTATCAGAGGACAATGGCTGGACACAGGTTATCTTCCAGGGACAGACAGGCTATGTCAGCTCTGACTACGTCAAGTCAGATATGGCTGACAGCACTACAGACAGCGGCACATCAGGTGCGGCAGATAGCGGGGCTGCCAGTCAGGGTACAGCAGATGGCAGTACAACAGGAGCTGCAGATAGTGCTGCACAGTCACAGTAATAGATACATGGTGAGGTAATGTATATGACAGGAATTATATGGGCATGTGCTGCAACCTTTATTGCAGCATGTGTGCCTATTTTGGCCAAGGTTGGAACTAAAAAGACAGACCCGGCGCTGGCGGGAAGCATTGCCGGGATTGTTTTATGTGCGTCTATATTTTTTTACAGGAAAGATAATATAATGGGAAGCAGCCTGATTGCACTCGGCCAAAGGAGCGTTATATTTATACTTCTGGCAGGGCTTGCAACAGGGCTTTTTGGCATCTGTTTTTTTAAATCCATACATGAGGGCTACACATTTCAGGTTACAGCTATAGTTAAATGCAGCTATATAATCACGCTTGCAGCGGGATTTTTCCTGTTTCATAACACCCCTGACACTTTTGATTATATAGCGATTGCACTCATGATTGTTGGAACGGTTATTTTAAATCTGGATGGAACAGGTATTTTGTTTGCGCTTCTTGCTGCAGTTTGTGCGTCGGCAGCACATATTCTGGTGTCACCTGGCGGGATACAGCCGGATAAGGGCTTTATTGCGTTCTGGTGTGTGTTTATAGGAACGCTGGTGCTTATTATATTTACTATTGCAACAGGAGGCATGAAGAAAATCAGATCCATGTCATTTGTTGATGGTATATGCCTGATTCTTGCAGGTATTGCATACCCGTTAGCATATGATTTTTATGGCAGGGCAGTTTCAATGTCCGGCAGCTATGCAGGGTATATTTTTAATTTGACGATTATTGTGATGATGATATGCTCCAGCGTGATACTGAAGGAGAAGGTATCGGGAAAGAAATTCCTGGGCGCATGCATTTTTTATTGCAGCATTGTTTGTTATAGCATGCAACTAATAGCTGAATATAGCATATAATGATTAAAAAGAGGTTTTTTGATGTTACCTTTTTATAAAACATTTCCGTTTATGGATTACTATAAAAATGAGGAGGCATTTGCAAAGGACCTGGGGATGATAAAGGATATGTATCCGCATGATACGGCGATGATACAGTCCGCAGTAGAGCAGCGCATGGATGAGCTGGAGTATGAGGGCAGCTTTATCTATGATGAGGTGCCTGACAGGCAGCGTCTTTTCGATGAGGCAGACAGGATTGCCGGCAGATTTATCTCAGAGCAAAGCAGCAGGTGCTTTATCTGTACAATAGCGGGCATACTTTTTAACTGTGAACTCTGCAGACGAAGATGCAGATACAGAAGGTACCAAAGATTCTGGTAGATATAAGGATATGATTTTATGAGTAAGAAAGTGATAAAGCCGATAGTACTTATAGTAGTATTTATTGCAGCATTAATTACATTTTGCATAACTACAAACAAGGGAAATAAGGATATGACCACGAAGCAGGCGGATGCAACGCTGCCGGTTATGTCATTTAATCTGGATAAAATAAAGATAAACACCCTCCATGGATATACTACTGAGATGGATCCGACAAAGATGCGCGATTGCGTTATTCCGATTTCGGATGACAGGAAGCTCTCATTATCCATTTCAACATATGGCATGGCTGTTGACAGGATATCATACAAGATCAGAAGCATGGATGGCAAGAGACTGGTGGCCGATGACGAGATATCTTCTTTTTCTAATAAGGATAATACTATTCAGGCGGACATAAGCATGCCGAATGTTATGGATGAAAATACTGAGTATCTTTTGGTGTTTACCATCACAAGCGGTCAGGATAATGTATATTATTACAGCAGGATTATGCAGACCGATGGAAAGGCGGCTGCAAAGGTTGTCGAGTTTGCAAAGAAGTTTCATGATGAGACGTTTATAAAGGATGACAAATCCTTCTTTACAACATATATGGAGACAACAACCGGTGACAGAAATACGCTTGCACATGTGGATCTGACATCTACGGTGAGTCAGATTACCTGGGGCTCAATGGCCGCTGCACAGTATACGAATCCTGTCATAGCCCTAAAGGAAATAAACGATTCTTATGATGTGGTCACAATAGACTATGTGATGAGCTGTGTGGACGGTAAGGGTGAGACTGAGTATTACAATGTGAGAGAATATTTCAGGCTGCGCCAGACGGAAAGCCGTATGTACGTGCTCAACTATGAGAGAACGGCAAATCAGATTTTTAACAGTGAAAACAGCTTTATTTCGGATTCAGGCAGCGTAATGCTTGGCATCAGAAGCAGTGAGACAGAGTACAGGGCCAATGAAGCAGGCAGTGTGATATGCTTTGTCCAGGAGGGAGATTTATACTCCTATGATATCAACAATGGAATGATAATCAAGGTATTCAGCTTCAGGGACGCTGAGGGCATTGATGAGCGTGAGAACTGGAATCATCACGATATAAAGATTGTTAGTGTAGACGAAGCGGGCAGTATTGATTTTGTAGTATACGGATATATGAACAGAGGTACCCACGAGGGAGAGGTGGGAACCGGTGTGTACCATTATGACGGCCTGGCACATACTATAGATGAGGAAGCGTTTATTCCTTCTAAGACATCATATGAGGTGCTAAAGGCTGAGATGGGCAAGATGCTTTATCTTAATGAGAAGAATGAATTCTATCTCATGATGGATGACAGTCTCTATAGGATTAATTTAGGTTCGATGTCAGTAAAGAAGGTGGTTGAGGCTTGTCTACAGGTTCTTACTGCGCATCGGAGAGTAACAGATACTTTGCATGGGTGGATTCTGCAAATCAGTACTCATCAAATACCATAAAAGTGATGGATTTAAAGAGTGGCAAGACCTTTGAGGTCAAAAAGGGCGACGACCAGTATCTGCGTCCGCTTGGCTTCATAGGTGAGGACTTCATATATGGACAGGCAAATGCTGCTGATGTGGTCTCTGATGCAGCCGGAAACACAACATTTCCGATGAATGGCCTTATTATTCTTGATACATCTGACCAGTCGGAGCTTAAGACATATACCCCTTCGGGCGGCTATGTCGAGAAAATTTCTGTGGATGGATATACGGTAACGATAGATCTGATTGCACAAAACAATGGTGTGTATGCAGAAATCGGTCAGGATACCATTATGAACCGGGAGGCTGATTCGAAGCAGAAGATAGCTCTTGATACGAGCCAGTCCGATACAAAGCTGACGGTCAGCGCTATTAGTATAGCAGGTGGTAAAAAGCCGGATAAGCTGAAGCAGCTGACAGCACAGATGACTATAAATTCGCATGATACTACTGTTGATTTAAAGTTTGATGACAATACAGTCCATTTCTATGTTTATGCAAAGGGGGATGTGATTTTTGCATCTGATAACATCTCGGATGCCATAAACAGGCAAATGACAGCATGGGAGTGGTAATTGACTCAAACCAGCAGTATGTATGGATGAGGGCAAGAAAAAATGCAGTAAATGCATTTGCGAATATTGCATGTAATGAAACCGATAAGGATGCTGACAGTGTCGTGAAGTCAGTAAGTGCAATGCTTACCTACAATGATGTTACGGTAAGTGTGTCTGAGCTGATTGGAGCAGGCAGCAGTGCTGTTGATGTGCTCAAAAACAACCTGCCGGACAAGGAAATCCTGGATTTACAGGGAGTGTCTTCTGAGGATATTATCTTTTATATCAGCCAGGGCAATCCGGTATTTGCGATGACGGGAAATACGTCGGCAGTGCTTGTGACAGGATACTCTTCAAATGGAGCTTTATATATTTATAATCCGGATAATGGCGCAACAACATCGATGAGCTATGAGGATGCTGACAGAATGTTTTATAATGGTGGCTTGCATTTTATCACGTACATGACAAAATAAACAGAATAATGTTGTAATAATGCCGATTTTGTGACATTAAATGTAAGCTCCTTAGGTAAAGTTTAACAGAAATTTTCATAAGGATTGAAAAGCGGTTACAATTGGGATATATTAAATAAGTATGAAACAGGTTTAATACTTTTTGTTTAAGGAGAACGTATGAGTAAGAAGAGTATTGTCGTTACAAAAGTATGTGAAGGTCATGATAATCCAATCGCAGAGCTTGTTCAAGTGGCATGCAAGTTCGATAGTGAGATTACATTGGAGAGTGACAATCGCAAAATCAATGCAAAAAGCATCATGGGTATTATGGCATTTAATCCTTCAGATGGAATGTCTGTTGATATTGTTACAAAGGGTGATGATGAGCAGGAAGCTTTAGTTGCAATTGAAAATTTTTTAGTATGTGAATAATGAGCATGAGGAGGAAAATAGTATGCGTAAAAAGAATAACTCAAAGACAGCAAAGCCAGCAGTAAAGCCGGTTGAAGTTAAAAAAGAGGAAACAGTGGCACAGCCGGTTTCAGAGCCTAAGGCTGATGCAAAAGCCGATGTAAAGGCTGAGGTAGAAAAAGCCGTAGAGAAGACAACCGAGAAGGTTGAGAAGGCTGTTGAAAAGACAACTGAGAAGGTTGCTGAGAAGGCCGCTGAGGTTAAGGCTGATGTAAAGGACACTGTCAAGAAGACAACAGCAAAGGCAGCAAAAGCTGCAAAGACAGCTAAAGAGGCAAAAACTGCAAAGAAGGAGCCGGTAAAGCCGGAGATTATGTTCAGTACCAGAACAGCGAGGTTGATACAGCAGCTGTCGAGGAGCGTGTTAAGGCTCAGTTCGTTGCTGAGGGACACAAGGCAGGCTTCATCAGAAAGCTTAACATCTACATCAAGCCGGAGGAGTATTCTGCATACTATGTTATAAATGATAAGTTTTCAGGTCGTGTAGATTTATTCTAATCAGACATTATTAGGGAATACATATTTTATCTAGCGCATAATAAAAGCCGATACATTTCGTGGAGACACGGTGTATCGGCTTTTGTTTTGTGTATAAGTATGTGTAAAAGCAGCTGTACGACAGCTTAAATATAGGGTTATAGGACAAAACGTGTTGATGGGTTAATCCCATTCAACAAACGTTCTGTCATAATTATGTAAATCACTCCATACAATGGCATCGCCCCAACTAGAAAGACTTTTTTCAAGTTTATTCTTTTCATTCATTTTTTGATATATTGCCGCAATGCTTTTATCGGTTGGCATAACATTTATTATTTCAGACAATGAAAGCGGTTCAGGCGAGTGCATATAGCACCACCAGTAAACCGCTTTTATTCTTCTTTCAACAGATAATCCTCTATGATTTCTAAGCATTTCCCTAAGTCTGGAATTGACACTGCCTTCAATTCTGTTATTGGTAGAAGGTGTGTTAAATTTGTCCCTTAATTCTTTGTCCAGATAAGTAAACAGCGTGTTTTCCCTGATAAGTTTAATTAATGACTTTTCTGCTTTCAGTATCCGTTCATGTGTAGGACGCCTGTTTCCATTTTCATCAACTGTCATTTCATTCAGGAAATCCTCATACTTATTTATCCATTCAATAAATCTTTTTATCCATAAATCCGCTTCTTCTTTTGTGTTTATTTTCAAGAGTTCTTTTGCCATGTTATATAGCTCTTTACCTGCCATTGAATTAGGTCTTGATGTCGTGTAACGCCTTACCTGGCAGAATACATGGAAAACGCATCTTTGGTGTTTTGCACCCGGCCATACTTTTTTGAGTGCCTTTGCAAACCCTGTTCCACCGTCAGATACAACCATTCTAGGTTCCGCTATACGTTTCATTAAAGCCGTCCATGCAGCGGCATATTCATATCTGCATAAATACCAGCCAAGGACATATTTATCATCACAACAGATTAAAATGCACGCTTTTCTTCCCAGATAAATACCATCAAGATACAAGACATCCCTGCTGTCCTCGACTTTAGGCGGCATAGGCCATATATTCCAATATTTAGCGGTTTTGCGTCTGAATGTTCTTCCATCTCCGGGCATTGATGACTGGGATTCCTTTCCAAACAACCAATCCAAGAAGATTTGCAGTTCTTTGGCAGAGTTGTCTATTTTGTGTGTAACTGATGAATTGCATTTCCTGCAAAGCCAACGTTGTGACCCTGCTTTTGTCTTTCCAGCTTTAATACATTTATTTCCACATACAGGACAATTTACTTGATTCATTTAATCTTCCTCCGTTGTTGCTGTTTCAAGGAAGATTAAACCTTGTTTTTCCCTTTATTTGCAAGGGATGCAGGTGTTTTTATCAACACGTTTTGTCCACCCTCAAAGTTGTTTCAAAAAAGATTGAACCGCCCCCAGCCCTTGAAATTCAAGGGCTGAAGGCGGTTTCTATCAACACATTTTGTCCTATAGGTCTATATGAATAAAAAAGCCCCGCCGCAGCGGGGTTTTTTTATAGGAATTTATCAAGTTCAGTCTCGACACGCTTATTTATTTTAACTTTAGGATTTTCCATAATCGTTCCTCTTGCGACAACCATTTTTACATGTCGTAATGCTCTGAGGTCATCGAGTGGGTTTTCCTCGGTTACAATCATATCTGCACATTTATCTTTTTCGAGCGTACCGGTAATATCACCGATTCCCGCCATTTCGGCAGCTCTTGCGGTTGCCGTATACAGTGCAAACGCATTGGAAACGCCCGTATATTTGTGGAAATAATACAATTCTCTCCAGAAATCATACTGTGTAATCCACGGACATCCGACATCATTGCCAAGAACGACAGGTATATCATTTTCAAGTGCCGCTTTCGCACATGCAATTATTCCCTCAAACACAACATTTCCGTTAAACTGTTCAACTTCAGTTGCGTTGGTAATCGAACGATCAAACAATGCATACGGAAGTGCAGGCGAAATTGTTGTGCAAAGAAATGCTTTTCTTTCCTTGAATAACTTAATTGTATCATCATCAATTTTTGCACCGTGTTCAATTGAGTCAACACCATTTTCAAGAGCAACACGCACCCCCTGCGGAGATTCGACATGTGCAGCAACTAAATAGCCATTTTCATGTGCCTTGTCACAGACTACCTTTACCATTTCCGGAGACATTTTCAGTTCACCCGGAACACCTTTTTCTTTTGCGTCCATTACGCCGCCAGTAATCATAAGCTTTATCAAATCAACCTTTTCTTTTTCCGATTGCTCCAGATGTTTTAAGGCTGTATCTATACTGTCCGCCGCAACAGCAACAGAGCCAGCCATATGTCCGCCAGGCACGGAAATCCCTTCATTAGCGGCAAGTATTCTAGGTCCCATCTTTGTTCCTGCATTAATCTCATCTCTTAATTTTGTATCAAAACTTCCAAGTCCGCCAACCGTTCTTATTGTTGTCACACCGCTCATAAGCTCTGTTTTTGCAAATCCGGCAACCATACCGTATGCAATTGAACGCATAAGTGCATTTCCCATAAGTATTTTTACAAGTTTCTCATTATCACGCTGTTTTTTCTGCGGCTTGCCATTACCTGCAAGGTGAACATGCATATTTATAAGACCGGGCATAATATATCTGCGTTTTAAATCAACTTTTTCATATCCATTCAAATCCGTGCCTGCCTTGACAATATCCTCAATTTTATCATTGTCCGTAAGTATGACGAAGCCCTCTTTTACCTGCATATCTTTGGTTCCGTCAAGTATTTTTCCGTTAATATAAGCATATTTCATATTTTTATACCCCGTGTTTTTGAAATGTTTATTTAATACCAATTAATCAAAATCTTACGCACTGATTGACTTTCCTGTGTAAAGCTGATAGTATCTGCCTTTTTCTTCCATAAGCTGGTCATGTGTACCACGCTCAATAATTCTTCCCTGTTCCATAACCATAATACAGTCTGCATTCCGTACCGTAGAAAGACGATGAGCGATAACAAATGAAGTTCTTCCTGTCATAAGTGCATCCATACCACGCTGTACAAGTTTTTCTGTACGTGTATCAATAGAAGAAGTCGCCTCATCAAGAATAAGAACAGGAGGATCTGCAACTGCCGCCCTCGCTATTGCAAGAAGCTGACGCTGTCCCTGACTAAGGTTCGCACCACCGCCGGTAAGCACTGTGTTATAACCATCAGGAAGTCTTTTTTATAAATCCATCAGCATTAGCAAGCTTTGCGGCAGCTATACATTCTTCATCAGCTGCATTGAGTCTTCCATATCTGATATTGTCCATAATCGTGCCTGTAAAAAGGTTGGTATCCTGTAAAACAATGCCCAGGCTTCGGCGTAAATCGTCTTTTTTAATATGATTAATATTAATTCCATCATAACGGATTTTACCATCCTGTATATCATAAAACCTGTTAATAAGGTTGGTAATTGTTGTCTTTCCGGCACCGGTAGAACCTACAAACGCAAGCTTCTGACCAGGTTTTGCGAACATTTTTATATCGTGAAGCACGATTTTGTCAGGATTATATCCAAAATCAACTCCATCAAATGTAACATCACCCTGAAGTCTTGTATACATTTCATCTTTGTTTGCAGCATTTGGTTTTTTCCATGCCCACATCTCTGTCAGTTCTTCAGTTTCATGGATTTCACCATTTGAATCATAACATATATTTACAAGTTCAACATCACCTTCATCTGTCTCTGGTACTTCATCACAAAGGTCAAATACCCTGCCGGCACCTGCCATAGCCATTACAATACTGCTTACCTGCTGGCTTATCTGTGTTACAGGCTGTGTGAAACTCTTGTTTAATGAAAGAAATGCTACAAGTGTACCAATTGTAAGTCCTGAAAAGCCGCTTAATGCAAGCACACCACCTACAAGTGCACACAAAACATAACTTATATTTCCTATATTTTTCATTGATAGGCATTTGTAATATTTTGCAATTTTATTAGCATTGTTGGCACTTTCTCTTAACTTGTTATTAATCTGCTTAAACTGTTCAAGACTTTCCTGCTCATGACAGAATACCTTAACAACCTTCTGCCCTTCCATCATTTCCTCAATATAAGCATTTACTTTACCGATATCTTTCTGCTGTTCAATGAAATATCTGCCAGATGCAGCGGAAAGCTTTGATGTCACAAAAAGCATAATTGCAACCATAATAACAGATACAATTGTAAGTGGTATATCAAGAACTATCATACTTACAAATGTTGATACAAGTGTTATAAGTGAATTAAGAACCTGTGGAATACTCTGGCTTATAAGCTGTCTTAATGTATCAATATCATTTGTATATACCGACATTATATCTCCATGTGCATGTGTATCAAAATATCTGATTGGAAGTGATTCCATGTTAGTAAACATCTCTGTACGGAGCTTTTTCATAGTACCCTGACCAACATTTACCATAATTCTGTTATATCCGTAGGAACATAAAACACCCACTGCAAATATTGCTACAAGTTTTAAAAGAGCCTGTGCAAGCGGTGAATAATCAGGAACTGCCATCTGGGTAAGAGGCACAATGTAATTATCAATAAGTTTCTGTATAAATAAAGTTCCACATAATGTCGTAAGTGCCGAAACCAATATGCAAACGACCACCATGAAACATGCCAATTTATAATTTTTTACTATATAAGAAAGAAGTCTTTTTAATAATAAAAGCGGATTCTTCTCTTTGTTCTCATTTTTATTTTTCATGTCTTCCTCCTATTCTCACTATTCTGCCGATTCGTCGAAATCGCCGCCGCCCTGCATCTGAACTTCACAGATTTCGCGGTAAACTTTGTTATTTTCCATAAGATTCTCATGTGTATCAAAGCCACTGACTTTTCCATCTTCAAGAACAATAATTCTGTCGGCATCCTGAATACTTGAAATTCTCTGCGAAACTATAAGCTTTGTTGTTCCCGGAATTTTCTGGGCAAATGCCTGTTTGATTTTTGCGTCTGTTGCAGTATCTACAGCACTTGTCGAATCATCAAGAATAAGAACCTTTGGTTTTTTAAGCAATGCTCTCGCAATACAGAGTCTCTGTCTCTGACCACCTGAAACATTAGTACCGCCCTGTTCTATCCATGTATCATACTTCTTAGGCATTCTCTCGATAAATTCATCAGCACATGCCTGTTTACATGCCTCAACACAATCTTCATATGAAGCATTGTCATCACCCCATCTGAGATTGTCAAGTATTGTTCCTGAAAACAGGACATTTTTCTGTAATACTACAGCCACCTGATTACGGAGTGCATCCATATCATAAGTTCTTACATCTTTTCCGCCAACACATACAGAACCTTCAGTAACATCATAAAGACGGCTTATAAGGCTCACAAAACTTGATTTTCCGCATCCTGTACCACCAATAATACCAATTGTCTCACCTGCATTAATATGAATATCAATATCATGTAAAGTATCCTCTGTACTGTTTTTCTGTATGAAAAATTAACATGATTAAAATCGATTCTTCCGTCTTCCACTTCTTCATAAGGTTTTTCCGGATTGGCAAGGTCCGCTTTTTCATTAAGAACTTCTGAAATACGCCTTGCACTTGCCGCACTCATTGAAACCATTACAAATATCATTGAAAGTATCATAAGTGCCATAAGCATGCTCATTACGTAACTGAACATTGATGTAAGATTACCAGTTGTAATTGAACCCGACACAATAAAATGTGAAGCAAACCATGACAATGCAACAATACATCCATATACAACAAGCATCATAGTCGGATTGTTAAATGCAAGAAATGACTCGGCTTTAACAAATGTTTTATAAAGATTATCTGCCGCTTTATTAAACTTTTTATTTTCATGCTCCTCACGTACAAATGCCTTAACAACACGGATTCCTGAAATATTCTCCTGAACGCTCGCATTGAGTTCATCATATTTTTCAAAACCTGATGTAAAAACCGGTGTTACTTTATATATAATAAAGAAAAGTACAAATCCTAAAAATATAAGTGCAACAAGAAATATAATACTTAATCTCGGACTTATTATTACACACATTGTAATACTGCAAATCATCATGAGAGGTGCTCTCACAACACTCCTTATTATCATCTGATAAGCATTCTGTACATTAGTTACATCAGTTGTCATACGTGTTACAAGACCTGCTGTACTGAATTTATCAATATTAGAAAATGAAAATGTCTGTATATTTTCATACATTTTCTCTCTCAGATTACACGCAAATCCTGTTGATGCTGCCGCCCCATACTTTCCTGCCTGTATACCACAAAAAAGGCTCAAAAATGCTATAATAAGCATTATTCCACCATAAATACCAACCTTTCTCATATCTCCGGCCTGTATTCCTTTATCAATTATTGAGGCTGTTATAAATGGAATAAGAATTTCCAAAAAAACTTCAACTGCAGTAAATATTGTCGTTATAATTGATTCTTTTTTATAATTTGCCCATACATTTTGCTAATGTTTTTATCATATTTTTATCATTCTCCCTTCGATTAAATTCACCTTATAAGTCTACAGTCAGCATGACTTGATACTGTCATATACTTTCTGCAAAAGATTTCTAAGCTGTCCTTTTTCATCATCATTAAGTGCCTTTAAAAGTTCCCTCTCATTTTCATCCATTGAGCTCTTGCCGTCTTGCATATCTCCTCACCTTTTGCCGTGAGCTTTACATGTTTGATTCTTTTATCATTTGAATCATAAAACCCCTCTATCATCCCATTTTTTTCCAGACGTGCAGCAATTCCTGCCATCGTTGCCTGTTTAACTTCAAAATGCTTTTCAAGTTCTTTTAGCGTTATCGTCTCATCGGCTGCCTCGCTGATAGTTGCGAGGACCTTAATCTGCGAAAGGGTGACATCATTGCACATCAACGTATTATTAGCCTTTCTTCCAAGTGCATCGTTAAGTCTCTTTATAAGTTCACCGCAATGCAATGTTTCTCCAAACATATGCTCATTCCTTTTCATAAAATTTGATAAATAGTTTCTTCTAGATGCTCTAATATATTACAAAAATAATCGGCTCTGCGTCTTAAGCGTCTGGCTCTTTGATGACAGTTATCTTCAAGTTGTCAACTTTAATCAATCTTTCTTGTCTGCATTTTGGACAATAAAGGGGATAATTCTCCAAAACAGTGTCCTTCCTAATTTTATTACGGGTTTTGCTCCCACAAACAGGACACAATATCCATTCGCATTTCATCATAATTAGTCTCTAATCCTTTCAAATCTCATTTTATATGACTTTTGCAAGCTGTTAAGCTAACTTGTGGAACATATGCCGAACCTTATCTATACGGCTATTCGGGCGGCGGGGTTGGCAAATAAATTTACCAATAGCTGGCTGGTATCCTTTTAACTCTGTCAAGCAGACTCCCTGCCCATTTGTGAAATAAGTTAAATCGTTCCTGTATTCTTGAATACATCTAGCAGGGATTTCTCCTTTCAGAATGACCTCGTCATTCTTTATCTGAGTACTTACAATATCTGCACAATACCTTGGAGCATCATGATACGCCCGTGAGAGATATTCCTGCGGTGCATAAATTTCAAAGTGGAGATATGGCTCTAATAGTTCTGTCCCTGCTTTTTTTAAAGCCTGCTCCAATACGATAGGGGAAAGCAGCCGAAAGTCTGCGGGGGTACTTACAGGACTATAATACAATCCATATTCAAAACAGATTTTACAGTCTGTCACTTTCCATCCATACAGCCCCTGCTCGCAGCCATAAAGAACCCCCTCCATAACCGCATTTTGGAACGATTGATTTAAATATCCAAGTGAAACTCTGCTTTCATACTGCACTCCGCTTCCAATAGGGAGCGGCTCTATGGACAACCCGACAGAAGCCCAGAAAGGATTTGGCGGGACTTCTATGTGGATGGTATATTCTGCTTTTCTAAGCGGTCTTTCCATATATATAACAGTAGGCTCTTTTATTTCTGCCTCCACATGATATTTTTCCTCAAGGATGGCACAAATGACTTCCATCTGCACTTTCCCCAAAAAAGAAAGTATAATCTCATGCGTTGTAGTATCCACATAATATTTTAAAAGAGGGTCGCCATCTGAAATTTCTGTAAGTGCCCCAAGCAATATTTCCCGCTGTTCAGGTTTCTTTACTGCAATCGTTGTTTGGAGCATAGGGAGAGGATTTTCAATCCGTGTTTTGTGAGGCAGGAGTTTTTCATTTCCCAGGATATCGTTCAGTTTCAAAGTATCATCAGCTAAAATAACAATTTCTCCCGGACAGGCATGGTCAGCCGGGACGATTTCACCGTTTGTCGGAACACACATCTCTGTGATTTTTATTTTCTCTTTTTCAGATATTCTAATAACATCCCTCAAATGCAATGTTCCGCTATATATACGCACATAAACAAAACGCCGCCTTTTCTCTGAATATTCAATCTTAAAAACCTGCCCGCATAGTTCAGATTGACCTTCAGGCGTTGATGAATAAAATTTACTGGCAATCACTTCTATAAGCTGCCGAATCCCCAGATTGTTTTTAGCGCTTCCGTGATAAACGGGAAATAACGTTCCGTTTTGGAATCTCCTGTTTTCTTCCTGTTCCAGTTCTGACATTTTAAACGGTTTCCCTGACATATATTTCTCTAATAGTTCATCGTTTCCCATAATTACCGCATCCCACTGTTCCATATCGTCATTGTCCGTTACATTTATATGGGGATGCTGCCCAACCTTTTGCTTCACTATAATTTCCGAAGAAAGCTTTGCTTTCATTTCCCGATATACCATTGGCAAATCAATCCCCTCTTGGTCAATTTTATTGATGAAAAAAATTGTCGGAATCTTCATTGTCTGTAGTGCATGAAACAGTATACGGGTCTGTGCCTGTATGCCATCCTTTGCAGAAACTAATAATACTGCTCCGTCTAATACGGATAAAGAACGGTATACTTCCGCCAAAAAATCCATATGGCCTGGCGTATCTATAATGTTGACTTTTACATCCTCCCACTGAAAAGATGTCACTGCTGTCTGGATAGTGATTCCCCTTTGACGCTCCAAATTCATTGTATCTGTCCTTGTTGTGCCTTCATCTACGCTCCCTAGTTCTGCAATTGCACCACTGGTATATAATAACTTTCCGTTAATGTTGTCTTTCCTGCGTCAACGTGAGCCAGAATGCCTAAGTTAATTATTTTCATGTGATTTTCCTCCTATCAACACCCAAAAAAGGGCATAAAAATACCCAGTGATAAATACTCCTATCACTGGGTAAATAACTCCAATAGCCCCAAAACACTTATATGTTTTCGGGCATATAAAATTACATGATAAAAGTATTCTTAAACTGGGTACAAAAAACTAAGCCCCATATTAAAAGTGAAACGGGACTGCTACTTTTTGTTCCCACTATCAAATTGACAGTTTATTTAAGAATACCTTGCCGCATATTTATTAACTCCTTGTATAATACTGAATCTAATTATATTCCTTAACCCTTTATTTGTCAAGCTGACAAACTAAAGCAGAAAAAGCGGCAGGATTTCCCCCTGCCACTAATCATCTGTTTATGCAAAAATAATTTCCTTTTCCACAATCTCCCTCGCACAAGCCCTTATGTTATTGAGGCATCCTGTCCATTCTAAGGCGTTTTCTGCCTTTAGCTGTTCCGTTATGCCCTGTGCCTGTTTCATACCCTCTATGAGCCTTTCAAAGCGTTCCTGTGCCTGTCTGTTGATGTCGGCAAGGTAGGCGTTTAGCCTGCCGCTTGTAAGAAGATTGGTGTATGTAACTTTACGGTACTGTTTTAGATAATCTAAATGCCGTTGCCCCCAGATGCCTATTGCCTGTTCTTCTTCGGCGGGTACAGTTAAGCACGGTATCAAATAATCCCCTTGCCTTTCGTATTTGCCGCCCAGTTCCTCAAATAATGATTTTGCCATTGTCTGTTACCTCCACATTCTTTTTTATTTTGAATGTCCGCAAAATCCGTCCTACATCAGACGGCTTCCACGGACAGTCAAGGTGATGCAGAGCAATGAGCCTGTCTTGCACGTTGGTACCAGCACCGAGTTTCGGTGTAGAACCCATGAGGATTCTCACCTGTCCGGCCCGCACCTTTGCAAACAGTTCCGCTTTCTTCGCCTCCGTGTTATATTCATGGATAAAAGCAATCTCTTCTTTCGGGATTCCTCTGACA
>ENA-OQCQ01000008-OQCQ01000008.1-human-gut-metagenome-genome-assembly--contig:-NODE-8-length-22380-cov-1.182447_pt1 | contig 22380 bp, 27 predicted proteins | sample MGYA00242761_ERZ504585 | MGnify/ENA primary metagenome ERZ504585 (study PRJEB26092, sample SAMD00036343) | human gut metagenome | host: Homo sapiens | study: EMG produced TPA metagenomics assembly of the... | reverse complement strand
CGAACCGCGTCATCATCCTCATGAAGCAGCTCCAGGACACTTCCCTGCGTTTCCACAATACGTTCCTCAACAACAGCCTGACTGCCGCTGTTCTCGGCGAAATCAACTGTCAGAGTCCATTCTACCGCACCTACACTTCCGAAACGCAGCGGACACAGATCCTGCAGGACATCATCAGCTACATCCAATACCACAGCAGCGAGTCCCTCAAAGTCACCGAACTCGCCCGTTATTTCGGCTACAACGACAAATACCTCTCCTCCCTCTTCCACGAGGGCACCGGAATGACACTGAAGCAGTTCATCCTGAAATCCAAAATGGACAGCGCAATGGCTGAGCTGACGGACACGAATCACACAGTCTCTCAGATTGCCTATAATGTTGGATTTCAGGATGCGCATAATTTTTCCACGGTCTTTCCGAAAACTACACCGGGATGACGCCGGGACAGTACCGGAAGAGTTATGGGAACCGGAAACTTTCTTTTGAATAGGACGGAGGGTTACGACCCCCAGGCACAGCGGAGCGTCCGCCTGGGGACCCATCTACGTTTTGGCGGACGGAAGTGATTTACTCAATGGATGGATTCACTTATTCTTTAGAAATTTACTGTTTCTTTTAGAAAATAGACATACTTTGCTCACATTTCTTCCCTATACTATAACTTAGATAGTTGATGAACCACTCAAAAACTATCTCCCCCCTCATTATGAAAGAGCAGCCCGCATATCCGCGGGCTGTTCTTATTTTTTGTCTTTTTGCACCCCACGTAACGTAAATGCCGCCTGCGGTCGGGGAAAACATCCCGACCGCAGGCGGCCTCACAATCTACCGTGGAATCACATTACTCTTCCGCAGCCTCAATCGCCGCAGTCTCAATAATAAACTTCACGCTTCCATCCATTCCATTTGCCTTACCACTGTAAGAAGTATAAGCGCATTTATCCGAATTCAGCGCCTGAATCCGATCCAGTACATCTCCCAGATCATCCTCAAAGGTACTCTTCAGCTTGCTGGTACCCTCTTCTTCAAACTTCTTCGTACCGTCAGCCAGTTCTTTCGCCCCATCGGACAGCTCGTCAATACCATCAACAACCTTGCTGCTTCCCGATTTCAGATCAGAAGCTCCGCTTGCCAGAGAAGAAGTTCCATTTGCCAGTGTAGAGCTCCGCTCGCCAGCGTAGATGCTCCGCTTGCCAGCGTAGAAGCTCCGCTGTTCAGTTCAGAAGCTCCGCTTGCCAGGGAAGAAGTTCCGTTTGCCAGTGTGGAGGCTCCGCTTGCCAGCTGGGATGCTCCGCTTGCTACCTGAGAAGCACCGCTTCTTAAGCTTCCGCTGTTTGCAGAAAGTTTTGCAGATCCATCGCTTAACTGGCTTCCCAGCTGTCCAAGACCTGCGGTCAGCTGTGTCGTGCCGCCCTGCAGAGTCGTAACACCCTCAACCAGAGCCGGTGCATTTGCTTTCAGCTGGCTTGCGCCGGAAAGCAGCGTATCATTGTAAGCACTCAGCTGAGTGAATCCTGCGTTCAGTGCATTGATGCCTGCTGTTGCTTTTGCAAAACTCTCATTTGTGCTGCTGTACAGCTGGCTCACACCTGCGGACAGAGTACCGATGCCCTTGTACAGAGCGCTTCCGCCTGCATCAAGCTGTGCCACACCTGCGGTCAGTTTCCGCATTGCACCAAGATTCTGCTCAACAACTGCTTTATTATCGGTGATGGTCTGCATCTGTTTCTGCATGGTCTCAAGCTGCGGCATCAGAGCTGCAACCGTCTTCTGCAGATCACTGTACTGACTCTTGATGTCGCTCATCTTCTGCTGCATTGCTGCAAGACCGGAGAGATCCGGGCGCTCGATTTCGAAGTTCAGTTCCGGAAGAGTAATCTGCGGAGCTGTAACCGGAGTAACCGAAACGGTTCCTGCTGAAGCGGAAACGCTGACACTTCCGATCTGATTTTTTGCTTTACTTAAGGAATCGGCAAGCTCTGTATTTCCGGCGCTCTTAGCTGCGGAAATCTGTGCATCCAGTGCAGCCGCTGCTGCGGAGAGCTGATCATTTGCCTGTTTTGCTGCATCGGCGGATGCCTGGCTTGCTGCTGCATCAGCTGCGCTCTGTGCTGCTGCTGTTGCTTCCTGGTTCAGCTGTGCTGCTGCTCCGTCTGCCCATGCCTGAACCTGTGCTGCCATCTGGGTTCCCATCTGCGTTGCCTGATTCGTGATCTGTGCCTCCAGACCGCTTAAGTAGCTCTCAAGTCCTTTGGACAGCGTATCCATCTGGCTCATCAGCTCGTTGCCGTTTGTCATCATGCTGTTGACAGATCCTGCGATTGTGGTGTTCAGAACCTCGGAGAGTGCCTCGGTCTCGGAGATCAGGGTAGAACCGGTGCTGGTCATGCCGTCTACCATCGTCAGAAGGCTCTGTACATCAGCGCTCTGCAGCTGCTCGTTCAAACTGGTCAGTCCTTCGGAGAGCTGTTTTGCTCCTGCTAAAATATCATTCTCATCTTTTCCGTCGAGTGCTGCGTTCAGTGTTGCGATTGCACTGTTTACCTCGGTCAGGCGGTCTGCCAGAGGCTGAAGCTTCTCAGCGCCTGCTGCAAGCTGTTTCTCGCCTGCTACATAAGAAGCAACGCCGTCGGACAGCTGTGTTGTTCCGTCGGTGTACTGTTTTACGCCTGCAACGACTTTATTCACACCGTTTACATACTCGGTTACGCTTCCAGTCAGCACACCGTTCTTTCCAAGATACGTCTGGATTGCTTTATTCAGGGTATCAGCGCCCTCGGTGTAGGAGTTTACGCCGCTTGCCAGGGAAGAAGCTCCGCTGCTTAAGGTAGATGCTCCGTTGGACAGGGTAGCTGCTCCGCTGTTTAAGGTAGATGCTCCGCTGTTCAGAGTAGAAGTTCCGTTTGCCAGAGTCGATGCTCCGCTTGCCAGTGTGCCGGCTCCGCCTGCCAGTGTGCCGGCTCCGCTGTTCAGCTCGTCAGCGCCGTCTTTTAACGTTCCGATACCGTCATCCAGCTCTTTGTAGCTGTCTTTTAAAGTATCCACACCATCGGAGAGTGCCTTGGAACCGTCAACCAGTTCCATTGCAGCATCCTCAAGATCACTCAGTGCATCCTTCAGGTCATCGTATCCGGTGATGTTGTCGGTATCGATGGTGTCGAGAACATCATCAAGTGCAACGGTAAAGGTAGAATCCAGAGAGAAGTTCTCCACATCTGCAGTGATCTCCAGGCTTTCCGGCAGTTCGAAATCGCTGTCACCGGATACCAGATCTTCAAGGGAATCGGAATTTAATCCCAGGCTTTCCTGCAGGCCCGGCATACCAAATCCGATTACGATGTTTCTGCTTCCATCGGAAATGACTTTACCATTGTCGATCTTGACATTGGAGAAAGTATCCTGCGGAAGAATCATTCCGGTCATCAGGACGAATGGGGTGTACATCGTCTCTTTCTTGCCGTTGATGTCAACCGTTGTCTTTGTGTTGTTTGTATAGTCAACTTTGATTTTCAGTTTTCCGCTCTTTCCGGCCAGGTCATCCGGTTTGATTTCCTTGCCGTCCAGATAATAGGTGAACTTTACGGAAACCGGAGGCTCTTTTGTGGTTGTTCCCTGATAATAGATATCCTCGCCGTCTGTCTGCCAGGTCAGCTTGTTTCCGCTCTGGGTGAACTCCTCGTCGCCCTTTACGTTTTTGATGTCCTTCAGTTCACTTTCATCTTGCAGGTTCTTTTCCGTTCCTGCGTTCTTCAGCCAGTTGGATACGGTAATCTGATCTTCCGATCCGTCTGCATTTGCATTTACATATACGGTTTCTTCTTTGGAAACCGCTGCGTCCTCTCCTGTCGCTGCATAAACCGGAGCAGCTCCCATAACAGCAGCCATACCAACAGCAAGACCAGACATCATCTGTTTTCTCAGTTTTCTGTTTCTATTCATTGTGATAAACTTCCTTTCTGTGGTTTTTATAATGGTTTTTTATGATGAAATCCAGGATCATAAGAGAAGTAAAACCCGCTCGGAGTAAGATACTGCGGGATACTGTTTCCCTCAGATCGAGGATGTTTTTCCTATGCCTTTCAATCATCTAATGTTATAACGCAAAAATGACTCTTAGTCAACATTAAATACTGCACAAAATTGACGATCGGTCATTTTTTTCTTCGTGCATAGTCACAAAAATGAGAAAATTAGTCATTTTCCCTTTGACAGTTTCCATGTATGATACCTATAATTATAGACAGGATAATGACACACGCTTTTGATATCTTTCAGGAAAGGAGACTCTCTGTGGGAAAAATTGATAATAACAAACAAATGAAACGTGAGTCCCTTCTGGACTCTGCTTTCTCGCTCTTTATCGACAACGGCTTTAATAAAACCTCTATTTCGGACATCGTGAACAACGCCGGCGTTGCAAAGGGCACTTTCTATCTTTATTTCAAAGATAAATACGATATTCGAAATCATCTGATTGCGCACAAGGCAAGCCAGATATTCCAGGCAGCCTATGCGGATCTGCTGCGCCATCCGGACATCCAGGATTTTGAGGAGCAGGTGCTTTTCATCACCGACAATATCCTCGATCAGTTTGCTGCCAACCACAGCCTTGTGACGCTGATCTCCAAGCACTTAAGCTGGGGGGTTCTTCAAAAATTCGCTTACATTTTCTCCGTTCAGTGACGCACCTGCTATCTACACAATTTACGAATCGCTGCTCTCTCACGCGGCATATACGTACCGCTCACCGGAGCTGATGTTCTATATGATTCTGGAACTCGTAAGCGGCACAAGCTACAATGCCATCCTGTATCAGCAGCCAATCCCGCTTGAGGACTTAAAGCCGGAGCTCTACGACGCCATCCGCGGCATTTTCAAACAGTTCCGGATCCGTAAAAAACGGAACGTAACAGAAAGTACGGAAAAAACAATTTCGTCAGCACAGCAGCCTGATCATCCGGCTCCATTAAGGGCAGCGCAATAAAAAAATACTTTCGCGGAATCTTCCAACCAAAGAAACCACGAAAGTATTTTTTTGTCTTTTTTATGATACCTGCGTTTCCAGATATTCGGCAATCCGCTGCTCCATCACCGGGACGAGCCACTCAGCGTAGCCGGCCTTCATCGGATGGATCGGATCCTGGAGATACAGTTTCCGTTTTTCCGGCGAAATGCTGTTGATCCGTTCGTCATTCCAGAAATCAATCACGCCGATCTGCCATTTTTCCTGAATTTTCAGAAGTGCTTCCACCATCTTTGCGTACGTATCGGAATCATACTGTGGGTTAGTGTAGAACATGACCCGGCAGTGCCACGTTTCTTTTGCATACGCAATGATGTACTCGATCGCACCGCAGACGGTTTTGACATCGAAGCTGTCCAGATCACGGGATTCCGAAATTTCGCCGAGCGGGCTGTTGCGCGTTGCATCGTTCGTGGAAAGCTGGCAGATAAACAGATCCACCTGACGCTCCGGGTCGAGATTGTCGCGCATGCGCTCGATGTAGGAATCCTCACAGTTATCAATCAGTGTTGTTCCATTGACCGCTTCTTTGATGCAGATACATGCTGTCTTTTTTCGCTATGTACTCCGCGAACGCATTGTTGTGGGCCGCAAATCCCTTCGTCACGGAAGATCCCAAGAAGACAACCGTCTTTCCTTTTAACGGACTCGTCTTTTTAAACGGGATCCGGGAAACATCGTACCGGACGGAGTTTCCTTTTTTGAAGTAACCAGTTTTCTTATTCATTCTATATACGCCGCCGGCAGCTAAGGCTGCGCCTCCTGCTGCCAGGATTCCGGCTATGATTTTTGCATCCATGGGTAAACCTCCATTATCTGAGTCAGTACAGATTTACAGATCCTTTCGGATCTTTTTTCGAATACCCCTATCTTACATCATTTTTTCGAAAATGCAAGTAAACTTTGTTGTCGATTTTTGTTCCGATTTTGTTAATCAAAGTTCGGCTTTTCTTGTGTTTTGGTCGAATCCGCAGCGGTTCTGGCGAAAGCTTTCACACTTTTCCCAAAAAAGATTGACTCTCAAGTGTACTTGAGTGGTATAGTGAGAGTAAGATTTTATTTTATCACAAAGGAGAATTCTGTCATGAAAGAAACGGTTTTAGGCAGTCATCTGAGAAAAGTTCCTTCGATTGCAGTCGGATGCATGCGGCTTTCCGAAAAATCGAAAGACGAGATGAATCATTTCATCCATTCCGCGCTGGAACAGGGCGCATATTTCTTTGATCATGCTGATATTTACGGCAGCGGTATGAGTGAAACAGTTTTCGGTGATGCATTTGCCTCCGATCCTTCCCTGCACCGCGAGGATGTTCTGATCCAGTCCAAATGCGGCATCCGCCAGGGCTGCTATGATCTGTCGAAAGAGCACATTCTGGAATCGGTGGACGGTATTTTAAAACGGCTACAGACCGATTATCTCGATCTTCTGCTGCTCCACCGCCCGGACGCCCTCGTAGAGCCAGAAGAAGTTGCAGCAGCGTTTGATGTTCTGTTTGAGAGCGGAAAGGTCCGCCATTTCGGTGTTTCCAACCACAAGCCGATGCAGATTGCGCTTCTGCAGAAGTATGTCCGCCAGCCGCTCGTTGTCAATCAGGTACAGTTCAGCATTCCGGTTTCCAATCTTGTTGCAAATGGCATGGAAGTTAATATGGAGACACCGGGCTCGGTTGACCACGACGGAAGTCTGCTCGACTACTGCCGGTCCATGATATTACGCTTCAGGCGTGGTCGCCATTCCAGATGCCGTCATGGAAGGGATGCTTCCTTGGAAGTGACGAGTATCCGGAGCTGAACCAGAAAATCCGCGTGCTGGCCGAAAAATACGGTGTCAGTGATACCACGATTGCAGCGGCGTGGATTCTGCGCCATCCGGCGAATATGCAGCTCGTCACCGGTACGGCAAGCGAAAACCGCCTGAAAGAGATTATCGCGGCATGCAATATTACGCTGACGCGGGAAGAATGGTATGAGCTGTATCTGGCGGCAGGCCATCCGCTTCCGTAAGTTTTCTGTCCGCCTGCCCGTATGCGGAACAAAGCTAAAATCCGTTTTTCGGATCCGTGATTGATTTATAACATCGGAAAAGCATTCCTTTGGATCTTATCGATCTCCCGGAATGCTTTTCCCTTTTTCCTTTTCTTTTTTCATGCAGCTATCTGCAATCCGCATTTACTGCCTGCCCATAACCAAACAACTGCTCTGTGATTTATCAGATCTCTCCCACCAGATATCCCTGTTTTCCGTCGCGCAGGAAGATCGGCAGTGTTTCGATCGGCGCCTCGATTTCGTAGGCTTTTCCGCCCTCATAAACATCACCGGTATTTGCCAGCGTCCAGGACGCACCGGCCGGCAGATAAACGGTACGGCTCGTTGCTTTTGCCCGGACAATCGGTGCTACAAGGATGTCGGAGCCGAACATGTAAGCATCGGAGATGTCCCAGCATGCTGCATCTTCCGGGAACTCATAGAACATCGTTCTCATGACCGGTGTTCCTTTTTCGTGTGCTTCTGCCATCAGGCTTCTCGTGTAATCGCGCATTTTTTCGCGGACACCAATGAATTTTGTCAGGATTTCATAATTTTCTCTCCGAAGCTCCATACCTCGTTGTCAGCTCCTGTTCCCTCACGCACTTCGCCAGCCTTGTTGATGATCTCTTCTCTTGGTCCCCGGTTTCCGTGAATACGCATAACCGGGCAGAAGGTGCCAAACTGGAACCAACGCACAAGCAGCTCCTGGAAGTCCGGATCTTCAGTCACACCGCCGTGGAATCCGCCGATATCGGTTGTCCACCACGGAATGCCGCACAATCCCATATGAAGGCCTGCGCAGATCTGTTTGCGGAAGTCCTCGTAGGTTGAGAAAATATCGCCGGACCACACAAGGGCTCCGTATTTCTGGCTTCCGAGCCATGCGCAGCGGACGAGGTTGACGATATCCTCCTGGCCGCTCTCTTTCTGGCCCTCGTAGAACATACGGGAATACTCTCTTGGATAAATATTTCCGATCTCTTCCACCGGGCCTGCGGCGTAGCGGTAGCACTCGTACTCATAGGTTGAAAACTCCGGTTCAGCCTCATCGAGCCAGAAGGTGCGGATGCCGAGATCTGCATAATTTTTCTTTACTTTCTCCCATACATACTTTCTTGTTCTCGGATTTGTTGCATCCAGGAAGACATTATTTCCATGGAACAGCATCTGTACATCAACACCTGCGTTGCTCTTCACGAGGAGTCCCTGCTGTTTCATTTCTTCGTAATTCTCGCTTCTCCAGTCGATCTGCGGCCAGATGGAAACCATCGTCTCGATGCCCATCTCATGCAGCTCGTCGATCATTGCTTTCGGATCCGGGAAATATTCTTCATCAAAACGATAATCACCGCATCTTGGCCAGTGATAGTAGTCGATGACAAAGACATCCAGCGGAATGCCGCGTTTTTTGTACTCGCGTGCCACATTCAGTACCTGCTCCTGGTTGTAGTAGCGCAGCTTGCACTGCCAGAAGCCAAGGCCGTACTCCGGCATCATCGGAACCTTACCAATGGCGTCTGCAAAGTGCTCTTCAATTTCCGCCGGGGTATCGCCTGCGGTTACCCAGTAGTCGAGCTGCTTTGTGGTGCGTGCCAGCCATTCCGTTGTGTTTGTTCCGAAATGAACCTCACCGACTGCTGCATTGTGCCACAGGAAGCCGTAGCCAAGGCTCGATACATAAAACGGAATGCTCGCCTGCGAATTGCGGTGCGCCAGTTCCAGGTTGCATCCCTTCAGGTTCATTCGCTCCTGCTGATACTGTCCCATACCGTAAATCTTCTCATCCGGGTTGGAATCGAAGGATACTTTCAGCTGATAAGCGCCGCCCTTCAATGCACGGTAATCGTGTGCGCGCAGGCAGAGTGCTCCGCCGTTCGCGATCTCGGAGAGCAGCACCTCGCCCTTCTGATTCAGGAACGTAATCCGAAGCTTCTGTCCCCACGGCTGAAGCTCGAGAATCGCCTGGATTTTACCGTTTTTGATCGTCGCTTTCAGCTCGTCCACCAGCTCAATTTCCGCTTCCACCGGTTCCGGATCAAGCAGTGCAATGCTTCCCTCTTCTATCTCCGAAAGAAGCGTACCTCTCACCCGAAGACTGTCCTTCTGCCACGGCTCCACCCGGACCGTCTCCCCATCCTGCCGGAAAATCAGCGCATTTCCCTGTTTTTCAAAATACTGCATAAAAACCTCCCTTTCCAGAACCCGCCGTTCCAAACGCATGCATGGGCTCTGCTCTTTTCGTTTATTTTCTACTTAGCATTATACTAACATTTCCGGCAGAATACTTGATCTTAATTTTCATGTTCTAACACTATTTTGATCTTTTTCAATTATTTCCCATTGAAATAAAGCTCTTTCTTAAGGAATCGGAATTCGCCTTTCCCCTGCGTCCGTTTTTCAACGCAAAGAACCCCCGGAGCCATTACAGCCCCGGGGGTTCTCAGTATTTCATTTATTATGCAAGCTTCAAAGTATTAACCTTAACTCCAGGTCCCATAGTAGGAGCCAGAGTAACGCTCTTCAGGTACTGTCCCTTCAGAGTAGCCGGTTTTGCTTTGTTGATTGCACCGATCAGCGTCTGGAAGTTGTCGCTTAACTGCTCCTCAGTAAAAGAAGCTTTTCCGATTGGCACGTGGATAATGTTTGTTTTGTCAAGACGATACTCAATCTTACCTGCTTTGATCTCTTTAACGGCTTTGGTAACATCCATAGTTACGGTACCAGCCTTCGGGTTTGGCATTAAACCTTTCGGTCCAAGTACACGGCCCAGACGACCAACAACACCCATCATATCCGGTGTGGCAACAACAACGTCGTAATCAAACCAGCCATCGTTCTGGATTCTCGGGATCAGCTCCTCAGCTCCAACGAACTCTGCACCTGCTGCAACAGCCTCATCAGCTTTTGCGCCTTTAGCGAAAACAAGGACACGAACCTGTTTTCCGGTACCGTGCGGCAGAACAACTGCTCCACGGATCTGCTGGTCTGCGTGACGTCCGTCACAACCAGTTTTGATGTGAACTTCGATTGTCTCGTCAAATTTAGCAGTAGCTAATTTCTTAACTGTGGAAATAGCATCTGCCGGATCGTACTGAATGCTACGATCAACTGCTTTTGCAGCCTCTAAATATTTCTTACCATGTTTCATTGTCTAATAACCTCCTGGTGGTAGTTGCGGGAATCTCCCTCCCACGTCAATACGAGAAGATGTAAACTCTTCTTCTAAATTAGTCCTCTACAACGATACCCATACTTCTTGCGGTACCTGCGATCATGCTCATAGCTGCCTCAACAGTTGCTGCATTCAGGTCTGGCATCTTCATCTCTGCGATCTCACGAACTTTGTCCTTAGAGATAGTAGCAACTTTCGTTTTGTTCGGAACGCCGGAACCAGATTTCAGGTTGCAGGCTTTCTTAAGCAGAACTGCTGCCGGAGGAGTTTTGGTTATGAAGCTGAAACTTCTGTCTGCATATACAGTGATAACTACAGGGATGATCAGGTCTCCCTTATCTGCTGTTCTTGCGTTGAACTCTTTGGTAAACTGTACGATGTTTACTCCGTGCTGTCCAAGTGCAGGTCCAACCGGTGGTGCTGGTGTTGCTTTACCAGCAGGAATCTGTAATTTGATATATCCTGTAACTTTCTTTGCCATTTTACGGCACCTCCTAAATAAATGTGGTAATTGCGGGAATTTCCCTCCCACGAAACGCCCCTGGGGCATTTCTTACATCTTCTTGACTTCTGCGAAACTTATTTCTACCGGCGTTTCGCGGCCGAACAGCTCAACATTGATGGTAACCATCTGTTTTGTATCGTTGATACTCTGAATCAGTCCGGTTGTATCCTTCCATGCGCCGCCTGTTACAACGACTGCATCGCCGACTTCAAGGTCAAGCTCAACCTTTTCCTCACCACCGGTGATTCCAAGGTTCACCATTTCCTCATCCGTAAGCGGTACCGGCTTGGATCCCGGTCCTACGAAGCCCGTAACACCTCTGGTATTGCGGACAACATACCAGGTATCGTCGTTCATGATCATGTTGATCAGAACGTAGCCCGGAAACAATTTCCGGAGTACCTGTTTCTTGGTTCCGTTCTTGACTTCAACAACTTCTTCCATAGGAACACGTACTTCCAAAATCTGATCCTCAAGATGACGGTTCTCAATTGTTTTCTCAATATTGGCTTTTACTTTGTTTTCATAGCCCGAATAGGTGTGGACTACATACCAGTTTACTTCTGACATTCTGACACCTTTATCCTTATTTGATCAATAAATTGACGAACTCGATTACAGCGCTGTCAACCAGGGTGATTAACCCGCAGGTTACTGCAGAGATCGCTACGACTGCAACGGTCTGCTTGCCCAGCGTTTTGTTGTCAACCCAGATGATTTTTCTGAACTCTGCTTTCAAGCCCTTGAACCAGCTCTTTTTGGATGCTTTTTTTTCAGTTTCTGCCATTGGATCACCTCTTACCAAAGATTATTTTGGTTTCTTTGTGCATTGTGTGCTTTTTGCAGAATCTGCAGTACTTCTTTGTCTCCATTCTCTCAGGATGGTTCTTTTTCTCTTTTGTCATGTTGTAATTACGCTGTTTGCATTCAGTACATGCCAATGTGATTTTTACGCGCACGACTTCCACCTCCACTGTGTATTTGCGTTATCGCTTGTGATCCTTGCGGATCAGCGGCGGTCTCTTCATTTCTGCCCTGTTTTTGCTGCTCGTACTTCAGCAATTTCAGGCATAAAAAAAAGACCTTCTTCCATGTCGCTGATTTATTGTAGCACAGGAACTGCCTGTTGTCAACAAAATTCACCAAAGTACGCTGAGATTTTTTATCAGGATCGTATCGTTCACTGGTTTCCGACGAACTGTAACACCCTGTTTGTTCGAGGCGGTTCCGGACAGGAAATGATTCTGCGCGCAATTTTTCCTGCGCGCAGAACCATTCTCTTATTCTTTCCCTTAAAAAGCCTTACGCATCCGATCTGGAATACGCGTTTTTCATCTGGTTGCTGAGTTCAAAGAGTACCTTGTGCAGTGTTGCACCCGTCTCTTTTTTCAGCATTTCAGCCATTTTGTTGTTTGCTTCTTCTCTCAATTGTGTCTGTTTTGTTTCGTCTGTCTCCCCTGCAAGCAGCGCATCGTACTGATGGATCAGTGCATGGCCTTTTGCCATCACCTTTTCCTGATACCGTTCAATGTGGAAGATAGAAGACTTATAGGACGCATCTGCCATTGCTGCTATCATGCGGCTTGCCCAGTAGAAATTATCTGTGGAAACCTCTCCCGTTGTGTTGGAAAGATACTCCGGTGTTGTCGTCACATCGGTGTAGAACGGAACCAGCACATTGAACGCATTCGACGCAAATGCGATCCACTGCAGAATGCCGTTGTCTCCTTTGTGATCCGGGCGCATCTGGATGACAGAAAGGAAATCGGTCCGGTTGACACCGATGGAGCGGTATGCCCCCTTCCACGATTTCTCGCCGTATGCGGCATACGGGTCGTACGGTGTTCCCTGATAGTGGGAAGACAGTACGTATTTCACATCCTCTACGGTGATCTTCTTCTCCGGAACCATCATCCACGGAATATCGTCAGATACCGGTGTGTAATCGGCATCCGGTCCGTCCCATTTTTTCGTGTGCGGGTTCAGACAGCGCTCCATGAACCAGGCACGCGGTGTATTGTAAACGTGATCGGAATCATCGTGGCTTCCGAAAGCATCGCGAGGATTAAAATTTCCATCCATAGAAAGATCCAGATGATATGTTTCAATAAATTCTTTCAAGTCTGCTGAGCACATATATTCCTTCTGTTCGCCGAGTGCATCCTCCAGATCAAAATGGTCGATGCCAAGCTGGTTCGGCATGGCCACATAATGGTCATCCGGCACTTTCACTGCCATCCAGTGATGGCCGCCGATCGTCTCCAGCCACCAGATCTCATCGTGGTCCTGAAATGCAATGCCGTTCATCTCGTATGTACCGTACTGCTCCAGCAGGCTGCCAGTCTTTGACACCTTCTCTGGCGCTTTTAATATAAGGAAGAACAATATAAACGAGATCCTCCTCGCCGATTCCGCCCGGAACCTCTTCTTTTCCGTCTTCCGCCGGCTGATAAACGACAAGCGGATCAGCACCCAGCACACGCGGATTCGATGTGATTGTCTCGGTCGCAGTCATACCGACCTGCGCTGCATTCACGCCGCTTGCCGCCCAGACCCCCTCGCCTTTTTCTGCGTTTGGCACTGCAGTGTACCGCATCGGATTGTCCGGAAGCTCAATGGTCAGATGTGAAATCTCGGTTTTATAGGTTCTCGGCTGCTCCTCCGGGTGAATAACCACAAATTTTTTCGATGTATAATGGCCTGCACCGGAATCGTCATTTCGCGCGATCATGGTGGAACCGTCATATGATGCTTTCTTTCCAACTAAAATAGTTGTACAAGGCATAGCTATAGCCCTCCTTTTGCTGTCTTATGCTTCCGATTATGACACTTCCAGCTGCGATTTGCAAGCACCATGTCATCTGTCGTTTTCTTCCTTTTTTACAAAATAAACCGTATCAATTCCTTCTCCCCTGTCATCCTTCAGCCGCCTGACAAGACTATATCCCAGCTTGTCCAGGATATGCTCCTGGGCCCCGTTCGTGGACCAGGTACGGAGAGTAATCCGGCTTCCCGGAAATTTTGCCGCGATGTCCTTTTCTGCTTCTGCATACATTACCTCCGAAATTCCCTGTCCGCGGTAATCCGGCCAGACGCAGAGGGTGGTCAGATAGCAGGAATCCGGATATGCTTCCAGATTTTCACAGTTAAAATGATCCTTCCAGGTCATAAAGGCCCGCACGACTCCCTCTTCCTTCCACAGCACCACATGCTGACTGCAGATATTTTCCAGATATTCTGCAATTCCATCCGTCTTTTCTTCTGTCTCGGCCCAGTTCGTCTGGGATGTACTGTTGCGGTGGGAAAGCGGCGGAACGAAGTCCTGATCGCACAGCTCCAGCAGCCGCCGGATTTCCTCTCTCTCTTTTCGGTCCTCTATCCCGTCCCTTACAACGACTCTGCTCTCGCAGCACATCCACGGAAGCCGGCATACGAGTGCTGCGGCTGCACACATGCCATCTTCTACACTGGCGGCATCAAGCCATTCTTCTCTGGTATGTGCTCCCCCGCCCCGGCAGAAACCGACACAGATGGCAGGAATATGCCGCGACAATGGGATATTACAGTCTGTAGATGCCTCAGAGCATACCGGCTCTTCCCCGTCGGCTGCCTTCAGCGTTTTCTGCGCACACCGCGTCATACGTGCCATCTGGACAGGATCGGTTTCTCTTGCGCACGGCCGCTTTCCGACGAGCTCACAGGAATACTGTACCTCCTCACTCTGGCGTGCTGCTATGGTCTGCTCCAGATATGTTTCGCAGGCTTCCAGACTCCGGTAATCCTCCGAACGGAATTCAAACAGCATGGAGGCATCCTGCGCAATCGTATTAACAGAGGTTCCTCCCTCTATTTTTCCCACATTGTATGTTGTATGAGATGCTGCATCCGTCTGAAAACGGTAAAGCTCTCCGATCAGACCCGCAAGCTCTGCAATGGCATTTTTTCTTCCGAAATTCAGGAAAGAATGACCGCCCTTTGTTTTTGCCGAAATCCGATACCGGACAGACCCGATGCAGATGGGATACATTTTATCCCGATACAGGTCAAAGGCTGCCATTCCACACAGATTTTTTTCATAATGGTCGACAAGCGCGCGAACTCCGCACAGATTGCCAAGCCCTTCTTCTCCCAGATCCGCTGCAAAAATCAGACCGCATGGAAGCTCCGGCTCTGTCTCATGAACGTATTTTGCCGCCATCAGAAGCATCACGACATTCACGGTATCGTCTGTGATGCCGGGACAACGCCAGATCATTCCGTCTTCTTTAATCTCCAGCGGCTCCTCCAGCGAAAACACGGTGTCCAGATGCGCCGTATACAGAACCTTCTTTTCCTGTTCCGGCCGATACTCCCAGATTACATTTCCAAGCTCATCCGTATGAACTGACTCCATGCCCTGCTGTTTCATCCATTCCATGCAATATGCGATTCTCTGATCCTCTTTTCCCGTTTCCGTCGGGGTCAGTGTCAGCTCCCGCAGCGTCTGCAGCGCAAGTTCTTTGTTGTTCCGGCAAAAGTTTCGGTATTCCTCTTCTATTTCCCATTTTTTACGCATGAAGTACAATCCTTCCTTCTTTGTATTCCCATTCTGTTCCATATCTCTTGCTCACGCGGGTGAGATATTCTGCAATTTTTTCTGCTGTTTTTTCGTCTGCTACGTACGGAATATTTTTTTCTGCGTTTTCCCTGTCCATACCAAGCTCGACCGGCAGAAGCTCCAAATGTGTGCATTTCCCCTGACAGATCTCGAAATACGGCAGCACACTCCGATAGACCTCCGGAATTTCGTAGAGGGAATGTGAGGACTGCTCCTGCCGCCTGGCGATTCCGATGGATGCTGCCGTGTGAATATTCAGACCATATTTTTCCATGTAGTCCGCAGGCAGAAGGCGTACATACTGATTTTCAAAAATAAAATTTCCGAGGCAATAGAAAATCGGACAGTCACGATACAGTTCGATTCCCTTCAGCTGATGCGTTCCGCCCCCGATCACCGCGCTGGCGCCCGCATCGATACAGGCGTGTGCAAATTCCTCCAGAAAATAATCCGCTTCCTCGTCATTGTCCTTACGGATTTCATGGGAATGTACCATAACCAGGACTGCCTCACATGTCATCTTCGCTTCCCGGATTGCATCGACGGTGCGTTTCACATCGATCGGATTCGGGCTGGAGCTTCTTCCCTCTGTTCCGTCCTTGCTGATTTCAAACATTTTCCCGCCAAATTCCATGACACCCTCGGGAAGCGGAGCGATAAATCCCTCCTGCCGGTGCAGATCCCGCAGTCCGTTGATTCCGGTCACCTCTGCAATCTTTGCAAGATCCTGCGCATGTTTCTCCGTAATGGTATATTTTTCCGAAAAGCGCAGCGGATTTAAGCCCGGCCTGCCAGGCTGCCGTTCCGTCTGGCTTCCCGCCCTGGCTGCATTTTCAAAGGTAGAACAGATATCAATCACCGCAATCTGTCCCGCTGTTGTGTCCAGAATGGCAGGACGCGATGCTTCGTAAAGATTTTTGCCTGCTCCGGCATATGCCACATCCTTTTTTTTCAGTTCGCTGATCGTAGATGCAAGTCCTTCGTAGGAATAATCCATCGTATGATTATTCGAAATCCCAAGAAAATTAAAACCGTAACGCAGGGTATCTTCCAGACACTTCGCATCTGCAGTCAGCCATGTTCCGCCGGAATACGCCGATGCGTAACAGCTGCCGTCCGATATCGTTGTTTCCAGATTCGCCATCCGAACCTCTCCCTGCATCAGAAATTCGCGAATCGGCAAAACATCCTGATATCCCGGCAGAAGCCGTTTCATAATCAGAATATCACCCGCCGCCGATACTCTTATTGTTCTGTTCATTCTTTTTTTGCCTCCCGAACGATTCCTGCTCTCTGCTTTTGGAATCGCATCTTTATCCATTCTTATTTTTTCGTAACGGTTCAAAAGTCCCATCCCGGTTTTTCTTTCCTTTTACATGGTTCCAAATCGTTACTTTTTCTCTCTGTATCTGCTGCTTCTTTCTACCAGATCCGCAAAAAGGCGGTTCATCTCCGGCGCTGAGTGGATCAGCCCTTCCGGATGCCACTGTACGGCCACAATCTGTCCGTTGCGGCTTTCTATCGCCTCGATGGTTCCATCCGGCGCCGTTGCTGAAACCACGATGTCCTCTCCCGGCGTACGCACTGCCTGATGATGCATGGAGTTTACCGCATGGGTTCCCGCCCCAAGGATTTCTGCCAGATGGGTTCCCTCTTTAATTTCTACATGGTGATGCAGATACGACCGCTCCAGGGACTGCAGATGCAGAATTGTAGTTTCCTTCTGTGTATAGATATCCTGGTACAGATCACCGCCGCACAGGACATTTAAAAACTGAATTCCTTTGCAGATGCCAAGCATAGGCATTCCCATCTCTTTTGCTGCCCGTCCAAGTGCAAACCATGCCTCGTCGATCTCCGGGCGGATGGTCTGGATCTGCGGTTTTGGCTCTTCCCCATAATACCACGGATTTAAGTCCTCTCCGCCGGGAACCAGAATTCCGTCGCACACAGCAAGTATGCCTTCTGGATCCGCTTTCATGGCAACTGCCGGAATTGCCATAGGAATTCCGCCGTTATTCAGAACTGATTCGATATAATCGCTGTTGACATACATTCTCTCCGCACTTGAAAAAAGTCCCGGCTGTGTTTTATACGTATTTCCCAAGATTCCAATGATCGGTTTTCTCACTTGTAAACTCTCCTTTTTTACCAGATATGCCGAAAACGGCTTCACCTTTCCTGTGAACCCGCTTCCGGCATGCTTTTTCTTTCGTTATCGAATATTTTACAGTACATCCTGATGGCAGATATGACGGATCTTTTCCTCATCTAAAGCACGAATGACATTGGCTGCCATTGCGCTTGCTGCCTCCAGGTCTTCTTTTGCGCAGAAATTGTAATGGCTGTGCGCATAGCGGGATGGAACACCAAGCACCAGACACGGAACTGCTTTTCCTGTCACGCTGATTTTTGCTGCGTTTGTACTTCCGCCTCTTCTTACACTCTCCTGGTATTTGATTCCGCATTTTGCTGCCACTTCCTCGGCCAGTGAAATAAACTGCGTATTGGAAATATAGCTGTTGTCCAGGATACGAATCTGAACACCCTTCTTCATGCAGCCCTGTGCCTGTCCTGCGCTGATGAAAAAGTCATCGGAAGGAGATCCTTCAAATACAATGGCAAGATCCGGTTTTACAATCTGGCTCGTTACCACAGCACCGCGGGTTCCGACCTCCTCCTGCGCCGCAAAGGCACCGACAACATTAACTGCAAGAGAAGCCTGCTCCTTTTCCAGCTGTTTCATCGTATCTACGATGCACGCGCAACCGGCACGGTTGTCAAATGCTTTTCCGAAGCAGATTTCATGCTCTGCATCGTATTCAAAGGTTACATCCGGCATCATCGGATCACCGATATGGATTCCGAAAACGTTTCAACCTCCTCGCGGCTGGTTGCTCCGACATCCACATACATTTTTTCAATTTCCAGAGTCTGACTGCTGCGTTCCGCTGTTGTCATGAAATGAACCGGTTTTGCGCAGATAATACCATGTACCATTTTTCCGGATCTGGTGCGGATCCATACCGCATGTGCCGGAAGGCTGGTCAGATGAAAGCCGCCAAGCATGATAATGCCAAGCATCCGTTGTCCTGGATATTCTGTACCATGAAACCGCATGCGTCCAGATGGGCATCCAGCTGGATGACCGGACGGGAATCCTGCTTTGTTCCCGGCATCCGCACATACAGGTTATTCATTGCGTCATTTTCTACATCAAATTCTTTGCAGTAATCTGCTATGGTACGGATGACATCCTCCTCAAATCCACTTGGTCCAAATGCATCGGAAAGCTTACCAAACATTTCTATATCCATTGTTTTATCCTCTTTTCTTTGGGTTTCTATCAGATTTATATTCTTAATATACAACAAAGCAGTGTGCTGTGACAATATCCATCCAGCGATCTGTCTCCAGCTTATTTGTGAAGGTATCTACCCTCTGCATTCCCGGATAAAACGACATCGTGTACGCTTTTTTTCCAGTCTTTATAGGTTACCTCATATGTAAAGTGCTCCGGAAGAGCCACCTGACACTCTTTTTTCTGTCCGGCAACTGCCTTTTTTACCCCTTCCCGGATTTCGGATATCACTTTTCCTTTCGCTTTGCACCACGTTGCCGCACCGACACCATGCTTCGTTTCCACTGTCGTAATGCCCGGAATCAGTTCTTTGGCCTGACGGCAGATCTCCTCATCTCCGGAAAGAAACAGCACCGGTACGTGATGTGATGCTGCTGTATAGCTGTTCAGCATGCACTCACTCATCACTTTTCCATTCAGATGAATATACAGGCTGTTTCCTGTCGATGTGTGGCTGATCGAAAAATTGGGATCTCCTGCCGGTGCATGGTATCCAAGATACAGTACGCCGTCATAGCTGTCGTCGATACCATACATCATATTATACGGATGACCACTCTTTCCCCGGATCAGGGTGACATACTCCGGCATTTTCAGCGGGTCAATGTTGGATGCATCTCCGTGACCGTCCTTTACGACAATCTCATCCGCGCCCGCTTCATGTGCTGCTTCGCATGCCGCAACGACCTCTTCGGTCATCTCCTCTGCAAATCTCTGGTATACGCTTTCCTTCTTATGTGTTTCATCGGTCAGTGCCACTCCGGCACAGCCCTCGATATCTGCACTGATAAAAAGCTTCATTTCTGCTGTTCCCTTCTTTCTTTATCATAAAGATGACAATATACGTAATGTCCGTCATCCACTTCATACCGCTCCGGCGCCTGTGTTTTGCAGCAATTCCATGCATTTTGGACATCTGGTATGGAATTTGCAGCCTGTCGGCGGCTTGTGGGCGGATGGGATGCTTCCCTCAAGCAGAATTCTTTCTCTTTTTGCCGTCGGATCCGGAACCGGAACTGCAGAAAGCAGTGCCTGCGTATACGGATGCATCGGATTGCTGTAAATTTTCTCTTTTTCTCCGACCTCCACGAAATTGCCGAGATACATAACGCCGACACGGTCACTGATGTATTCCACAACGCTCAGGTCATGTGCAACAAAAATATAGGTCAGATCCAGGTCATGCTTCAGTTCATTTAAAAGATTCAGAACCTGCGCCTGAATAGACACATCCAGTGCCGAAACCGGTTCGTCTGCGATGATCAGAGACGGTTCTACGCAAGTGCACGGGCAATTCCGATTCTCTGACGCTGACCGCCGGAAAATTCATGTGGATAACGGTTTGCATGGTAGTCATCCAGTCCTACCCGGTGCAAAAGATCCAGCACTTTCTTTTCCAGATCCGCTTTATCCTGATACAGATGATGCACCAGCAGCGGCTCTGCAATGATATCAAAAACGGACATTCGTGGATTCAGGGACGCATACGGGTCCTGAAAAACCATCTGTACTTTTTTCCGGATGGAACGCATTCTCCGGTCATTGTACTCTGTAATATCTTCGCCATCCAGATACACATGGCCCGATGTCAGATTTTCCAGTTTGCAGACGCCTCTTCCCAGTGTGGATTTTCCGCAGCCGGACTCGCCTACAATTCCGAATACCTCGCCTTTTTTCACCTCAAAGGTAACTCCGTCTACCGCTTTGACGAATTCCTTTTTCCCAAATCCGCTTCCGGCAACCGGATAATAAATTTTCAAATCCTCTACTCTAAGTAATGTATCTGACATCCTAGTCACCTGCCTTCTCTACGTGATCTGTTTTGAGCTGTCCGCTTTCGCAGAGCCAGCATCTGCTGATATGGCCTTCCTCGATCTGGAAAAATCCCGGTTCTTCCTCGCGGCATTTTTCCGAAGCGTATGGACATCGCGGCTCAAATTTGCAGCCTTTCGGCATATATTTCGGGTTTGGAACGTTACCCGGAATCGACTTCAGTTCTTTTCCGGCGTCTCCCAGTCTCGGAATCGATCCCAGCAGTCCCTTCGTATACGGGTGGGACGGATTGGCGAAAATTGTTTTTATCATCTCCGCGCTCTACCACGCGGCCGCAGTACATAACGGCAACATCATCGCAGACCTCTGCAACAACGCCAAGATCATGTGTAATAAACAGGATGGATGTACCCGTCTCTTTTTTTAGCTGGTTCATCAGATCCAGTATCTGTGCCTGAATCGTTACATCCAGTGCAGTCGTCGGCTCATCCGCAATCAGGATTTCCGGCTTGCATACAAGTGCCATGGCAATCATGACCCTCTGTCTCTGGCCGCCGGAAAGCTGGAACGGATACTCCTTCATCATATGCTCCACACGCGGAACACCCGTTTTCCGGAGCATGTCCTCTGCCTTTTTCAGTGCCTCTTTTTTTGATATTTTTTCGTGCTGCAGAACGCATTCTGCCACCTGGTCTCCAATCTTCATGACCGGGTTCAGACTGGTCATCGGTTCCTGGAAAATCATGGAAATCTTGCTTCCGCGCAGCTTTCTCTGCTGTTCCTTCGTCAGCTTTACAATGTCATCGCCATCCAGCAGGATTTCGCCATCAGCAATTTTTCCTTTCGTTCCGGTCAGTAATCCCATCACAGAGAGGGATGTCACGCTCTTTCCACTTCCCGACTCGCCTACGATACCAAGCGTTGCGCCGCGTCGAAGCTCCACATCGACACCGTCTACTGCTTTGATCACGCCGCCATCGGTATAGAAATACGTATGTAAATTTTTTATCTCAAGTACGTTATCAGTAGCCACTTCTGCTCCTCCTTATCAATCGGAAAGTTTCGGATCGAGTGCATCGCGAAGTCCGTCGCCTAACAGGTTAAAGCTCAGTACGGTAAGGAAAATCGCAAGACCCGGGAAAATCGTCACATACATTGCGCTCGTCATATAGTTTCTTCCGTTGGAAAGAAGCAGTCCCCATTCCGGTGTCGGCGGCTGTGCTCCCATTCCCAGGAAGGAAAGGCTCGATGCCGTCAGAATGGAAGATCCAAACGACATGGAATACTGTACAATGATGTCCGGAATGGCTCCCGGCAGAATATGGTGAAACAGAATTCTTGCATCGGAAACACCGATGTTCCGTGCCGCCAGGACAAAGACGGAATTTTTCAGGCTCAGCGTTTTGCTTCGGACAAGCCGCGCAAAGGTCGGTGTAGAAAAGACAGCGACCGCAATCACAACGTTTGTCATGCCGCTTCCGAGGATTGCCACGATGGCGATTGCAAGAATCAGTCCCGGAAAAGCGAACAGGACATCGCAGATTCTCATAATAATAGAATCAATCCATCCGCCGTAATATCCGGCCAGAAGTCCGAGAATGGTACCACAGACTGCACCGACCGTAACAGCGCCGAATCCGACTGCAAGTGAAATCCGGGTTCCACAGACGATACGGGAAAACAGATCCCGTCCAAACTCATCCGTTCCAAACAGGTGCTTCATACTTGGTCCCTGCAGAATCGCATTGTAATCATACTCATTGATTCCGTACGGCACAATTTTGCTTCCGAAAAACGCAAGGAAAATGAGAAAAATGATAAAACAAAGCGCAAACTACTGCATTTTTTCTGTTTTTTTAAAAACATATACAAATTATCATCTGGCAGACAATTTTGTCAGGCGGATAAAATCATCCGT
>ENA-OQCQ01000006-OQCQ01000006.1-human-gut-metagenome-genome-assembly--contig:-NODE-6-length-23372-cov-1.169499_pt1 | contig 23372 bp, 24 predicted proteins | sample MGYA00242761_ERZ504585 | MGnify/ENA primary metagenome ERZ504585 (study PRJEB26092, sample SAMD00036343) | human gut metagenome | host: Homo sapiens | study: EMG produced TPA metagenomics assembly of the... | reverse complement strand
TACTAAATGTATTTTGAATAGTCAATCTTTTTAAATTAAATTTTTAAACAATAATTCAGTTATTTTTTTATCACTTTTGCCGATATCTATTTCTTTTTTCCTTGTATTTATTGACGTTTTTTCACTTTTATTGTAAACTTTCCCATAGAGTCTGCCGGACCTTTTGCTGAACAGTTCCGGCATTTTCTTTTTATCTGGCTCAAAATTCAGCATATATCTAACATGTACAGGAGAGGAGATGGTCCTTTGAAAAAACGCTTTTCCAAAATTTCCATACACTCACTTGGTTTTCGTATTTTTGTTCTGCTTGCAGTCATGATCGTCCTTTTTTGCGCGCTTGTCGCGTACAACAACACAGCCGCTTTCGGTCTGATGCTTGAGCGGATCCATGAGAACTCGGAAAATACACTGGTTCTGTACCAGAAAAGCCTGGATGAAAATCTTTCCCGCACGGAAACCTACCTCTATGTTTTCGCATTAAATGATGCCGATCTTCTTTCCCTCCGCGCAGCAGAACCACAGACAACCAACTGGTATATCACATTAAACCGAATCAAAAAAAGCTTTGAAAACGCAACGCCAAACTATACCGTAGACGGCTTTTTTCTGCTATCAGGAAGCCACAGATGCCCTGGTCCTCTATGACCAGACCACCAACCCGACACCGTTCCTCTGGAACTATATCCGTGAAATCGCCAAAACAGAGGATCCGTCCTCTGTATGGAATCTCAACGAAAATCAACGGGAAATATTACCTTGTCCGTATTCTGAACCTGAACGGATATCTGCTCGGCGCGTACATTTCCACGGATACACTCCTTGGCACTCTGGTCGATACAAAAACGCAGGACAGTCTTCTGTATTTTTCCGATGGTCCCCTTCTTCTGCGCACCCCGTCAAACGATGTCCGCCTGGAGGCTCCCCGCTTGAAATGGCGACGATATCCTTCCTACGACATTGATGGAACCTCCTGGATGGCTGTTTCACATGAACTGAACGAAACACCGCTGTCGCTGACCCTGCTTTTAAAGGCTTCGGAATACACCAAATATCAGAGCAGCTTTTATCTTCTCGCCCTGATCGTTTCGCTCGGTCTGTTCGTAATCTGGCTGCTCCTGTCTGCTTCCCTGCACCGCTGGGTTCTTCACCCGGTTCACATGCTGACGCATGCGCTGGAACAGCTCCGCGGCGGTGATCTCAAGGTGCGGATTCCGGATGACGCTATGCTCGACGAATTCCGGAAAATGACGACCGCTTTCAACGATATGGTCGAAGAGATCGATGATCTGAAAATCGCGAATTACGAAAAACAGCTCGCCCGTCAGAAGCTGGAAGCGCTTTACCTGAAGCAGCAGATCACGCCGCATTTTATGATCAACTGCCTGAACACCATTTATCAGCTGACTGAAAATAACCATGCGGACCTGGCACGGCAGATGCTTCAGAACCTGAGTGTACATCTGCGCTATACGCTTTCCTCCGGCCAGACCGTCTCGCTTTTAGAAGAGCTAAACCTTGTAAAAAACTACGTGGAGCTTTCCTCCATCCGCTATCCCGGCGCGCTGCGCCTGCTCCCTTCCTGCGAAGAATCGCTGCAAAATGCAACGGTTGTGCCGCTTATACTCCTGAACTTTGTGGAAAACACGATCAAATATGAGGTCGTTATGGGGAAAGTGCTGGACATGCATATCGATATCACCGCGCAGGAAGAAAATCAGTGTACCCGTCTTCATATCTGTATCTGGGATACCGGATGCGGTTTTTCCGAGGATATACTTGCCGTGCTGCAAAAGCTTGATACCTATGTAAACTCCGAGCAGGAACACATCGGCATCACAAACGTGGTGCTCCGCCTCCGCCAGATTTTTCCCGACGCAGCTTTTGCTTTTGGCAACCGCCCCGGCGCAGGCGCTCAGATTACCATTGATTTTCCTTACGTTCCCTTTTTCCGCATCGACGGATAACCGGAACAGCTAAAAATACGTTTTGGGAGGTTATTATGAACCTGTTAATTGTAGACGATGAATATTATACCGTCGAAAGCATTTCCAACAAAATCCGCACACTACGCCCGGACTTTTTTGAGATTTTCTGTGCCTACAATCTGACACAGGCATTGGAAGCCTTTTCCGCGCATCCGATTGATCTGATGATCTGTGATATCGAGATGCCCGGCGGTTCCGGCCTCGAACTGCTTGACCAGATCCGCCAGGCACACTACGAAACCGTCTGCATTTTTCTGACCGCCTATGCAAAATTTGAATATATTTCCCGCGCTATGAAGCTTTCCAGCAGTGACTATCTGTTGAAGCCGCTGGACGACCATGCTCTTCTGGAAGCTCTTGACAAAGCCTGTGCGCAATGTGAAAAGCAGCAGAAGGACCACGTCAACACCCTTCATGCCAATTACTGGAAGGAAAGTGAGCTCCCGCTTGCGGAACAGTTTTTCCTCGACCTGTTAAATGGCAGTATTTCCTCTGCTCCTTCCGAAGTGTGGATGAAATCCGCTATCGCCGTCTGAATGTCGAACTGATTCATCAGCCCCTCTGTCCGCTTCTGATCCAGACCGGACAGACGAACTCCTTTTCTCCGACCGACAACCGTACCCTGTATGAATTTGCCTTAAAAAATATTGCCCGGGAATATTTTTTTGAACCCGGCGAGCTGCCGCTGACGATCCGTGTGCTTGATGGTTTTTATCTTCTGCTTCTCCCGGCCTCCACACACTCTCGGGACGCCGTGATTGGCCGATGTCGTCAGGCCCTGACCGACTTTGTGACACACTTTCCGTTCTCGATCAACTTTTTCGTTGATCAGAAGGTCTGTCTCCCGGAAGACCTGCGAAAAGCTTTTCTTTCCATGAAAGCCTTCGCCGGAAAGAACGTCACCTACGAAAATCACGTTTTCGATCTTGCCGCTGAAACCGAAGCTCCTGTTCAGACGCCTTTTCAGCCGATTCCATCTGACCGCTGGTCCGATCTTCTCACATCCGGAAAAACGGAACAGCTTCAGATTGAGGTTTTCGCTTTCTTAAATCAGACGAAAAGCTCCGGCACTGCTACACGGGAATTTCTGACCGGCTTTTACTATCAGTTCCTGCAGCTGCTGTTCCGCCAGATGGATCATCCGGGCAGCGAAGACGAAGCCTTCCGCCGCCAGATTACCGTTGCTTCCCCGGAGCAGACCTTCTCCTCGTTTGGTGCTTTACGAGAATGGATTTCCAACAGTCTTCTGCTGTTCATACAAAGCCGTCAGGCAGCCGCTTCCCAGGACACGGCTGTTGCCACCGTGAAAGCATATATCGAATCGCACCTCTCCGACGAGCTGGATCGCGATACGCTTGCAGCCATGGTATACCTGAACGCCGATTATCTGTCCCATCTCTTCAAAAAAGACACGGGAAGTTCTCTCATCAACTACGTCATCGATCGCCGGATTGCGCGCTCCAAGGAGCTTCTCGCAAAGGGCGAAATGAGCATCCGCGACATTGCCATCACCTGCGGCTTCCAGAATATTTCGTACTTCTCCCGCCAGTTTAAAAAATCGACGGGCATGACACCACGGCAGTTTAGAAATTAAAAAAATCCGGCCTTCCTTTTGCATATCGGAAAGCCGGATTTTTTGGATTCACTTACTTTTTTATCAGCCCTTCACGCCGCCAAGGGTAATACCTTTTACAAAGTTTTTCTGGATGAACGGATAAATGATCATGATCGGCAGAATACCAAGTGCTGCCATCGCCATACGAACCGTTCCGGATGGGATCTGGGAGAGGCCTTCGCCTGCCTGCGCCATGTTGTTGGCGTTCTGCGTCAGCGCCTGAATATTCTGCATCAGACGGTTCAGCAGGTTCTGGATACTGTAGAGATCCGTTCTCTTTGTCAGATAGATATAACCATTGTTCCAGTCATTCCAGTAAGCGATACCGGAGAACATGGCAACGGTGGTAATAATCGGTTTGGACAGCGGAATGGCGATCTTCCACATAGTCTGGAATTCGTTTGCACCGTCAATATAGGCAGCCTCAAGAATTTCATCCGGCACACCGGTGACAAAGTAGCTCTTCATCAGGAGAACGTTGAATGCGCTCATCATCAGAGACGGAACCAGTAGCCCGAAGAACGTATCTTTCACATGGAATACGGTCGTGTAATTGATATAAGTCGGTACAAGGCCTCCATTAAACAGCATGGTAAAGAATACCAGGAATGTCAGGACATTTCGTCCCGGCAGACCCTTTTTCGAAAGGCCGTAGGCAGACAGGTTGTCAGTGCAAGGCTGCATACAACGCCGGTTGCGGTCAGGATAAAGGACATTCCATAGGCTTTGATTACCATGGAACTGCTGGATGTGAATACCCACTCATAAGCATAGGTACTCCACTTTTTCGGCAGAAAAGAGTATCCATTCTGTAACAGAGTTGCATTGTCAGTCAATGAGGAAATGAACATCAACAGAATCGGAATGATCGCGAGCAGTGTCAGGATTGTCATGATCAGATGGCCGAAAAAGCTATAAATTTTATCTTCTCTTGTTTTCATACCGTTCCTCCTAGATCAGCGCGCTGTCGCGGTCAATTTTACGTACCAGCAGGTTGGCGCCAAGCACCAGAATAAATCCTACGATCGACTGGTAAACACCGGCTGCGGCAGACATCGAAACATTGCCCATCTGAAGCAGTCCGCGATATACGTAGGTATCAATTGTGTTTGTTGTGGAATACAGAGCTCCCTGGTTCATCGGCACCTGGTAAAAGAGACCGAAGTCAGAGTAGAAAATTCTTCCGATTGCCATCATGGTCAGCATGATAATGGTCGGACGCAGAAGCGGCAGGGTAATATATTTGATCTGCTGCCATCTCGTTGCACCATCGATCTTGGCTGACTCATAGAAGGATTTATCAATCCCATCAGTGTTGCCAGATATACAATACAGTTGTAACCAACCGACTTCCATGCACTGACAAAAATCAGGATAAACGGCCAGTATTTCGGCTCTGAATACCAGGAAACCGGATCTTTTCCCAGCGCCTTTAAAATCGTGTTGTTAATGAATCCGTTTTCTACACTGAAGAATGCAAAAACAAGATATCCGATGATAACGGTGGAGAGGAGGTTCGGAAGAAGGATTGCACTCTGGTAAACTTTCTTCCGTTTTCCTTCCAGTTCACTCAAGACAATAGCTACTGCGATTGCCAGTGTTGTGTTGATTACGATAAATGCCACATTGTAGAGAATGGTATTTCGTGTAATAACAAAGGCATCGCTTGTCGTAAACAGATATTCAAAGTTTTTCAGTCCTACCCATGGACTTCCGTAGATGCCTTTTCCGGCATTGTACTGTTTGAATGCAATCACAAGACCCGGCAGAGGCATGTAATTGTTGATAAACAGATAAATGAGACCCGGCAGCATCAGAATATAGATCGGCAGAAAACGTACAAATGTTTTTCGTCTTTTCTGGCTCTTCTGACTTTTCACTCTTGCCATGTTTTTCCTTCTCCTTTTTTCTTATCCGCAGCCGGTCCCAAAGCGTTCCGGTTTTGACAGATTTTTCTCTTCTTACAACCTGCGCCGTCCTGTTTTTGGGACGCGCAGTCATTTTTGATCTAAATTCTTAAACTTTATTTGTTTGCTTCCTGCCACGCTGCAAGCTGTGCCTTTTTCTCGTCGATAATCTTCTGGAGGCCTGCAGTCATCATCTTATCATTCATTTCGGCAATTCCGGTCTCCGGGTCTACAAAGCCGTACTCTACGCTGGTCTGATACTCGTTGTATACGTTCTGTACTGCTGTGAGCTCGTTTGCCACATTTGTGCTGTCAAAGGAGAAACCGCTTGCTTTGGAAACCTTTGCATTGGTGTTAAACTCTTTCATCTCTGTCCACAGATCCGGATCATTTCCTTCCCATACATGGGTCAGGAACTGGTTCGGCATCATCCATCCCATGGAATGATTCCATCCGGAGTTGGATGCATCTACACCGTCTGCATAAGTAGCAAGTCCGTCATCGCCAATTTTATAATGTGTTCCCTCGATGCCCCATGCCAGAAGGTTTGCGATATCGGCATTTGTGTAGCACTCATTCAGGAATTTCATGGCTGCTTCTTTATGCTGTGCAGAGATCGGAATGGTCCAAGGCATACTAGCCACAGATGTGGAACTGATATAGTCATCCAGTGTCTGGAAGATGGTCATATCGCGACCGGTCAGTGTAGTCTCCTGCGCTTTGATGCCAGGCTTTCCGCCTGTGGTATAGCTCATCAGAGTTCCGGCTTTTACAAGCTCTCCGACTGCTGTTGTATCGGTCGATGCATCGGCACTGATATAGCCTTTCTGATTGTAGTCATACAGTCTTGCACAATAATCCTTGTAGAAATCGCTCTCAAAGAGATTTACAACATCAAGGTTCTGGCCATAGTCAAGCAGAACACCGAACACATTTCCTCCAAGGGAGTCTACGTTAGAGAACTGCGACATAGAACCTGTTGTCGGACGATAAACCTCTTTGTCCGGATATTTCTCATGCAGCTGTGCATAAATATCGTTTAATTCATCCAGACCGATTTTTACGATCTCATCGTCTGTGTTTGCTTCGTAGCCAATACCATCGAGATACTCGGTTGCGATCGCTGCGCATCCACGTCCCTGTGCAATGTCCCGGTTGCTTGGAAGGCCATAGAGAACTCCGTTCACACGGCAGGCATCAATGTTATCCTGTCCAACTGCTTCTGCGATGTCCGGTCCATACGTTGCAAGAAGATCGTTCTCTTCCAGATCGGAAAGATATCCCTGCTGAATTCCGGTTGCATATGGGAAACCTACACATGCAAGTACATCAATTTCCTCATTTGCGGAAAGCGCCAGTGTCGTATTCTGATTAAAGGATCCGAAATCGGTAATAGAAAGCTCAATTTCAACGCCAATCTTATCTCTTGTGATATCATTGATGGCTTCCTGTACTTTCTCCGTGTCTGCCGGAGCACCCGTCCAGGTCGGGAGCTTACGATGATTTTTTCCACTTCTCCGCTTCCGTTCTCTGCTGTACTGGATGCGGTACTCTTATCCTTAGAATCTGTCTTTCCGGAATCTGAACTTCCGCCGCTGCTTCCGCATGCAGCCATGGAGCATGCCATAATGGATGCCATGAAAATCGCTGCTACTTTCTTTTTCATTCTTTCGTCCTCGCTTTTTATCTTTTTGTCTTGCTGCTTTATTTCGTTTCTGAGTTTCGGCCGTGACTCATTTGATGATCTTATTATATCGCTTTCTTACCTCCAAAAAAGAACAATCCTGCGATGAATTTGCACTTTTCTGTGGTTTCTTTCCGCATTTTGTATAGTTTATGATCACTTTTCAGTCTTTCTATGCATTCTGCTATCAGCACCCAATCTCCCGCCGCCGGTTTCTTTGGCATAATGCACGACTTTCCACGCACTTCCACCTGGATTTCTGCTTTTTCTGTCTGTCCCGTTCTCGGATCAAACCAGGAAATTGCATAGATTCCGTCGCAAAGGCCCGCGAGCGGTGTACTCATGCCATCCATCTCTCCGTAATAAATCAGTGCTCTCGTTTTATCCCGGCTGATCGTGGCAGCCGCAAGCTTATTGGCAAACGGCTGATACTCTCTTCCATTTCTGCCGGTTCATATGGCACCATCTCCTCAAAATGATGTTCTTCATAGAAACGTTTCAGATATCCCATCTGTGCGCCTCCGGGGCCGTCAATGGCTTTCGCCAGGTGATGCCAAATTTGTTGAATGCATTAAAATCCGGGTTGATGTCACTTACCTCCCAGATATTATCCCAGATTCCCTGCGCACCGTACGTATAGCCGCAGCCGCCGGTCTGGACTGCCATATATGCCACGCGGCGCAGCATTGCATCGGTGCAGAGCCGGGTTCCGTTTTCTTCCAGTGTGGAACAGTATTCATACAGGGACTCGCCTCGATGAATGGTTTTGTTCCGTGTTCCTTCCGATAGGCACGGTACCAGGACGGATTGATCGGGAAATCGCCGTGTCCGGCCTGATTCAGCACAAAATCAAACCACGATTCGTCATAATAGTAATCTGCAAACGGACGCTCATTCGTATAATGTGCGGTCTGCAGTGTTCCATATCCGTCCATTTTTTCCACATACTTTGCGACCTCGCGCCAGCCTTTGATGGCTGTTTCCCGCGGCTTTCCCGGGAAGTAGCCTGCCACTTCGCCTGACAGCGTCCACACAACCGGAAGGGCACCATAGCGGGCAATGATATAGCGTGCCAGATGTTTCTGGTGCTCCACGCCCTGCTCGATCGAGCCGGACCAGGCAAAACCGAGCGCGTTGATAAAGCCGAGGTCAGCGAGATACTGCATGCGGCGGTCGAGTTCGTTCTGGTAAAATGCCACATCTGGCACATCATCTGTGGCATCCGTTTTCCAGTAACGGCTCTTGTGCTCCTTCCAGCTGTCGCTTCGAAGGTTCGTCTGATAAACGTTATAACCCTGCTCCTTCCTGCGGTCCGCCATGCCGCGGAACATGCTCGTCATCTGCGGATGGTTCGACTCGTCCCACCGCTCACCAAAGGCAAATGCCCAGTGCGTATCACCGAGCCAGAAAAACGGTGTTCCGTCTGCATACGTCAGATATCTTCCTGATGGATGCACTTTCAGGAATCCGTGCCGATAAATGGCAAGATCTCCTTCGTATGGAATACATTCGATCGTTCCCTGCACTCCGGAAAGTCCCGTCTCCTCCGGTGCTTCCAGCCTATAACTCCACATTCCGGTTTCGGTCGGCGCAAAGGCAATCCGATAGGTATTTCCGCCGTCCCAGTATGCTTCTCTTCTGATCCTTCTTCCCGACGGTCCCGTAAAAATACTCCAAATGGAAACATCGAGGAATGGATTGTCGTATGTTTTCTTGCTCTCAAATGATAAAATAATTTGTCGCCACTGTTCTGCTTTCATCCCCATTTTATTTTCTCCTTTATCTGCGCAGAGCGCGCCCGGTTTTTTTCGGGCACGCTCCTCGAATCTGATTTTACCGTAACTGTTTATTGTTTATTGTTTTTTATTCCAGTCCGCGTTTCTTTGCAAGCTGCACGGCAATCTCAACCAGCTCCGCCGCATCCTCGCGGCAGACAAAGCCTTTCGTTACCTGCTCTTTCGTGTTTTTCTCCGCCATTTCCCGGTAATGTGCCAATGTTCCGTACAGCTCTTTTATCATTTCTTTCGAAAACGCCTGCTGATAACCGAACAATCCTTCCTTTTCCGATTCCGGATCCAGGAAATTCTGGCCTTTTTCAATGTCGCTGGTATTGCTGTATCTTCCGGTTGGGTAGTCAAGGAGGCAGGTACGCAGTCCACCGATCGTATTTCCGAACGCATCCTTTTTGTTTTCTCCGTCGCTGTCAACCGCAATCCGGTCACAGTGCGCCGGAGCTGCGCCTGTCCGTACCCAGGTAAAGAGATTCCGAAATGCTGCCGCAAAAAGAATCTGGGACGGATAGTCGTTTCCTTCCTCATTTTTTCCCATATAGAATGGCAGATGGTTGATCCGCACCAGATCCGGATCGTTCTGATAGTAATTCACGTAGCTATAGGAAGTGTCATGGCTTGCACCCGTCACATCATACTGGCGGAACAGGAACTCCGGATCATCGCTGTCCTGCTGGGCAATGCGCCATGCTTCCATTCTTCCGTTTTCACTCTCCGTCTGTACAGCGATAAACGGCTCGCGCGCCTTTTCCACACGTGTCAGACTGTAATGGTACGGAGTCATGGTTTCATACTGGTTGACCGGAATACCAAGGGAATGGACTCCTCCTCCGGAAAGGTAACCATTAAATACACACGCACCGCGTGCCACCTCCGGACGATACGCAAAGCTGTTCAGATAGCGGAACAGATACGAACCCGACTGTGACCAGCCCGTCAAATAGACGTATTCTCTCTTATATTCCCGAATCGGATTCTGCTCCTCATCGCCGCGCAGCAGCCACGCCAGGTCTGTCAGCATGTCCCAGAAAAGACCCGTTTCGTAATCATGATTCAGATCGCCGAGTCCGCCCGTGGCCTGCAGTCGCTCCGAGAACGGCACATCCGGCGTCGGGTTGGCCCAGGAAAGACAGCCGTAACGCTTTTCATCAAACTCCACCATTTTTGCGATCGTATTCGGTTTGCTTGTGATTCCCACATAGATATCTCCGTCCCGCACAAATTTCTTCCAGCCGAGAATCCACATGCGGTCAATCTCCATAAAACTCGTTGGGTTGATAATCTCCACTACAACGTTTCTGCTGCATTTTGCAGTGTCCTGCGGTGCGCGGACAATGATGCGGTTTGTATACGGCGCATCCGCAGTGCGCACACGGACGCCGCCGCGCTCGTCGGCTGTCTCGTAGACATTTGCCGTTCCATACATATAATATTCCTTCTCCACATAGCCGCGCTCCGACAGCTTCAGGTAACGCTCCGCACTGGCAAACGGATAGCTTTCTTTCGTTACCGGAATCTCCTCTAGTCTTGTAATCATCTCGTAAAACCTCCCTTTTTCCTTGTATGATTTTATTATTCCATACGGCTCCAATACGAAAAACAACGATTCTGCTGTTTTTTGACACTTTTCTGCTGTTTCTGTTTCGATCAGACTTTTTCCGTTCCGGAAACAAAAACGCAGAAAAAGCGTTACAGTTCACTGGTGCCCGGCGAACTGTAACATTCGCAGCCCTCATTTAAAGTTTTGCTTCGCAAACGGAGGACTGCTCACGCCTGAATCACTTTCTTACGCAGCGAAACAGCAAGTGTTTCACTGCTGAGTAAGCAGCAACGAAAAAAGCATCTCCGTGCAAATTTATCTCTGATTTGTACTTTTTCTTTCGGAATGTCTGTAGTAGACTGGTATTGTAGGGCAGAAAAAATCTATCATTCCCAATATCGTCTTTTCTGCCCATGCAAACAACTGTACTCTCAAGCTTTTTTCTGTACCTGATTTTGTGAGATGATTTTGTCAGTCGCAAACGCAAATGCAGAAAGACTCTGAGCGTACATTCCGTACCAAAGGAGGGTTTTTACAAATGAACGGAACTTATTATACCATTACCGAAGTTTTTGATTTCGGTCCGCATATTTCGAAAGTAATTCTGGATTATGGCAAAAGCATGAAGGGTGCGGTCCCATCTCCGGAGCAGTTTACGGTACACGTTACCCGCACTTCCACCGAGGGTGAGGACTTTGTCTGGCCGAATTTTATGGGCGACAAACCGGATGACTCGATGGACGGAACCCGCCGCGTTTCGAACGTTTACGTTTCTGACAAAACCAGTGCACCGTGCGAGGACGGCACCTGCCTGACGCTGGAGCTGCCGTGTTTTATCATGGAAGGAATCGGCTCGATCATCAAATTCAATGGTAATTTTAATGTATTTGTCAAAGTCGCTTACGATGTGACACAAGTCTCTGAAATTGCAACAGACGATGGTGCCATTTCTCCGCAGATGTTCGACGTAGACGGCGGAAACCGCGTCATCTACGGTGAATGGCTCAAAGAAGACCGCTACGAGGATCCGCAGATTCCGCTCTCTTACGTTTACTACGAGCCGGAAATGGATGCGGATGAGAAAATCCCGCTGATCATCTGGCTGCACGGCGCAGGTGAGGGCGGACAGGAGCCGCCGATTGCAGCAATCGGAAATAAAGTTGTAAACCTGATTTCCCCAAAGGTTCAGAAAATTTCGGCGGCAAAACCTACCTGCTTGCTCCACAGGCTCCAACCATGTGGATGGATGACGGAACCGGCGAATATACCAAAGACGGTTCTTCCAAATATACCGAAGTTCTCGATGCCCTGATCGGCGCTTTCGTGGATGCTCATCCGCAGATCGACCGTTCCCGCATTTACATCGGCGGCTGCTCCAACGGCGGCTTTATGACGATGAAACAGATCATTTTCAACCCGTCCCGCTACGCTGCCGCATATCCGGTCTGCGAGGCTCTGGCGGATGCATTTATCTCCGATGAAGACATCCTGAAGCTCAAAGATCTGCCGATCTGGTTTAACACACGCAAAACCGACCCGGTTGTCGTTCCGGATGATTTTGTCGTTCCGACCTATGAACGTCTGGCAAAGATCAATCCGAATGCACACTTCACCTACTGGGACAAGGTACTCGATCACACTGGAACACAGAAAAACGCGGATGGCACCCCATTCGAATACATCGGCCACTGGTCCTGGATCCCGATGCTGAACGATGAGTGTGTCCTCGATTATGACGGCAAACCGGTTATGACGGACGGAAAAGAGACTCCGATTCTGGAGTGGATGGCTGCACAGAAAAAAGCATAATTTTATAAAACTGCATGGCACACTTCAATGAAGTTTCCTGTGAAGTCAAAAAAATGGTGCGGAGACGCCTCCAAAGAGGTTGTCTCCACACCATTTTTCTGTTTTCATCGGCCTTATCAGATCTGTCGCGCTCCGGCAGACACATATCCGTCGGTTCTCGGAATCCATTTTAGAAACTTCTCGACTGCCAGATTCCAGAATCTCCACTCATGGGTGTATCCCGGTACGGATACCCAGGTGACATCCACTCCATTTTCTTTCAGATAATCCTTAAACTCTGTATTAATCTCATACAGCATATCCTCTTCGCCGCAGGTCACATACAGTGGCGGAATCTTTTTTCCGTCCGCAATAGCTTTTTTCACCAACCATTTCACATCGAGAGGACCGTCAATCAGACCTTCCACTTTTTCCGGATCGCCCACCGGCATGACTGCGCCGGAGAAGGAACCAATCGCTGCAAACCGTTCCGGATTAGAAAGGCCATGCAGCAGTGCGCCGTAACCACCCATCGATAATCCTGCGATATAGCTGTGCTCCGGCTCCGCGGAAATCGGGAAATAATTGGTCACGAATTCCGGAACCTCTTTGGCTACGAAATCGAAAAACGGTTCGCCGTCCAGAGAATCATGATAGAATTTGTTTTCCCCCCGAAATCATCACAACTGCCATGTTTCTCTCTTCTGCAAACATTTCCACATTAGTATAACCTGTCCACTGCGCGTGGTTGTTTCCCATACCGTGCAGTAAGTACAGCACCGGATATTTTTCTTTCACCTCATGTGTCGGCGGCACCGGGTTCTCTTTTCCCGGCATCGGAAGCTGCATTGCCTCCGGAATCGTCACACTCGGAAGAACGACCGTGATATCCACGGTTCTCTTTAACGCATAAGAAATAAAGTTACATACAAGTTTTGCCATTTCCCCCATTTTTCTCCTGTCTTTTTGATATTGAATCGACCTTTTGTAGTCTCATAAATTCAGTATAAACCTTTTGTTCCGATATTCCAATAGACAGAATCTAAAAAGCTTGTATCACTCCTGATACAAGCAAGTCCCAACCCACTACTGATTGCTTCTCGCAATTGAAGTAGAGGACTTGCTTGATTCGGTTAAACTGTAACGATTACCTCTCTTTCTGTCCTTCCGCCGCCTGCCGCTTCCGCCGTGTCACAAGGCCGCCGATCCGTCCTGTCTCTTTTGCCGTGAGCGACCGCCAGCCATCATTCAGCACGCGGTCTAAAAGTCCCAGTTCGTTCCGCGATTTCGTATTTCATTTTTTCCTTCTCAGTCATATGCTCCAGATTCGATTTTTTTTCTGCTTCGCCATTTTGTTCTGCACTCCTTTTCTCTGCATTCTTTCTTTATTCAGAGTGTAGACACTTTTTCCGGCCTTATACCCCCTGTTTGGGAAACTCTTCTATCGATGTGTCCGCGAAACCGCCTGCCGGCAGCTTTCCCGAAAGCGTATTTGAAAAAGACCTCCTTTTTGGTGGTGCTGTCTGGTTTTTCCTTCAGCTCCCCCAAAAAAGAGGTCTTTTTTCCTTTTATATTCTGTTTTCTTTATTTTTCCGGCGTCTCTCCGAGCCCGCTTTTAATTGCGGCAATGGCCGCCCGAAGTGCTTCCTCTTCATCCTCTCCGCTGCTGCAGATCTCAATAGTGTCTCCCTGCCTGATTCCTGCGGCAACGATACTCAAAATACTCTTTAAATTAACCGTTCCCTGCATCCCGTTGTTTTCATAGGTAAACGACATGGCAGATTTGTACCGGCTTACACTGTTTGACAAATTTACCGCATTTAAAAGATGCAGACCTGACGGATTGACAATCGTTACTTTTTCACTTACCATCTTATGTTCCACCTGTCTTTCCTTTGTAATCCGCTCATTTTTCTTTGAAAAATGGCTACTTACTCATTTTTTGCCGTGTCCCGAGTTCAAAAATCCTCCTGCATCGGTTTTTTGACCTTTTGACACTGATATTTTCATGATAGCACAGTTTTGTTAATACAGTTTGAACATTCTGTTAGATACTCCTCAATTCTTTCCTCTTACTCAGCTGACTGAAGAACAGGTAATAAATAAAGTACGCAATCGTTGTGATCACCCACGACAGCGGATAGCAGAAGGCCGCTCCTTTTAAGGAGTGGAAATGCGGCAAAACCGCCGTCATCCACACGATACGTACTCCACAGATTCCTATTCCGGTGATAAACATCGGAATCCATGCATCTCCGACACCACGGAGTGCACCGGAAAGGATTTCGATGGAAATATAGGTGAAGAAGGTCGGCACCAGGAAATGGATCAGTCCGTGACAGATTTCACGCACCGCCGTATCTGTGGTAAACAGAGAAATCAGTGTATCACCGATAAACCACATAAACACAACCATCAGACCCGTCATCAGGAATGCCATGATCATGCTGGTGCGCACACCGCGGTGTACACGATCCATCTTTTTTCGCACCGTAGTTCTGACCGACAAAGGTTGTCGCCGCAATACCGAGCGCATTGATCATCATCCAGAAAAGACCGTCCACCTTTCCGTAAGCCGCCCACGCAGCCACATTGTTGGTTCCCAGCGAGTTGACAGCAGACTGAATGATCACGTTCGATACCGAGTACAGAATCGACTGTACTCCTGCCGGAAAGCCAATGCGGATAATTCGTTTCAGCATAATCCAGTCAATGCTGATTTTCCGCAGATGAAGCCGGTAAATATCTCTGGTCCGCATCAGAGAGCCCATAACAAGAACCGCACTGATGATCTGCGACAGAATGGTCGCAAGCGCCGCGCCCATAACACCCATCTGCAAACCGACAACAAATAAAAAGTCAAGCGCGATATTGGTCATACAGCAGATGATCAGATACAGCAGCGGACGTTTCGAATCGCCGACCGCACGCAGAATACCGGAACCCATGTTGTAAATCAGGTTTCCGATGGTTCCAAGGAAATAGACACGCATATAAATCAGCGCATAGTTTACAACATCATCCGGCGTGTTCATCAGATCGAGCATCCATCTCGAACAGCCAATGCCGACTACTGTCAGCACAATACCTCCGAGAATGGAAAAGGCAATGGACGTGTGCACTGCCCACTGCACCTTGTCCTCTTTATTGGCTCCGTAATGCTGTGAAATAACAACCGTCGCACCACTCGAAAGGCCGACGAAAAATCCGACCAGCAGATTGATCAGCGTACCTGTCGTTCCGCCGACCGCCGCAAGTGCCTGTTTTCCAAGAAAGTGTCCGACAATCATGGCATCCGCCGTGTTGTAGAGCTGTTGGAAAAACGTTCCGAACAGAATCGGCAGGAAAAAGATCAGAATCTGCTGCCAGATAACACCTTCCGTAATCTGATTTACCTTTACTACTTCTTTCTTCTCTTTGTTCATACCCAAATACCTTCTAAAACTGCCGCCGGATCTCATGGCTGATTCCGACGGCAGTCCCCCTTTAAAATTTTCTTCTGCTCCTCTGCAGATACTCTTCTTCTGTTTTATATTTTTTGCTGTTTCATCCCTCTTTTAAGTAATCTTTCAAAAAATCAAACAGCGTCTGCATTTCTTCCCGCGTGCCAATCGTAATACGCAGATAATTGTCAATGCGGGGTTTCTCAAAATACCGCACATAAATATGGCGTTCCCGGAGTGCCTGAAAAATCTTCCCGGCCGGTACGCTTTTGTGCGTTGCGAAAATAAAGTTCGATTTCGAATCTTCGAAAGAAAATCCCAGCTTTTTCAGCTCCTCCTTCGACCACTCTCTCGTTTCCATCACTTTTTTCACCGTCTTGCGGAAATATTCCACATCGCGGATCGCTGCGGCTCCGGCTGCGATCGTGGTCTGATTCATGGTATACGAATTGAATGAATATTTCACATCGTTCAGATACGAAATCATCTTCTCATTTCCGATTGCATAGCCGATGCGCATGCCGGCAAGCGAACGAGATTTTGATGTTGTCTGCACAACCAGCAGATTTTCCATATTTTTCCAACAGCGGCTGCGCAGTGGCTGCTCCGAAATCCACATATGCCTCATCCACAATTACAACCACATCCGGGTTGTGCTGTAATATCGATTCGATCGCAGAAAGTGAAAGCTCCACACCCGTCGGTGCATTCGGGTTCGGGAACACGATTCCGCCATTTGGATGGTTTTCTGCAAAATACTGCTCCAGCACAATGCAGAAATTTTCATCGAGCGGGATCTGCTCGTACGGAATGCGGAATTCCTCCGCCCAGACATCGTAGAAGGAATACGTAATGTCCGGGAAAAGAATCGGTTTGTCAGAGTTAAAATACGTCATAAACGCCATCGCCAGAACATCATCCGAACCAACGCCGACAAAAACCTGCTTTGTGCTTACGTGGTAGACATCCGCAATCGCCTGCACCAGTTCTGCCGCGGTCGGATCCGGATAGAGACGGAGGGTATCCTCTTCTGCTACCCGTCTGATCGCCTCTGCGGCTTTTGGTGACGGCGGATACGGATTCTCATTCGTATTCAGCTTGATCATGTCAGCCTCATGCGGCTGCTCGCCCGGTACATACGGCACAACTTTTCTTACATTCTTTTCCCAGTTACTCATAAGTTCCTTCCTTTCTGCCTGTGGTCAGGAAATGCACCCTGACTTTATTCCGTCTTTCTGTTTTTTGGAAAACCCTGTGAATCGTAACCATTTTTTCTTTTCCTTTCTGCTCCGGCAGTTTCCCGCCGACGCAAAGTCCCTCTTTTTCCCGGTGAACCGCTTTATCCTCTCTTCTTCCAGGTAGACGGATAGAAAAGAATCAGCATCGGAAACAGTTCCAGACGGCCTGCCAGCATATCAAAAATCAGAATCAGCTTGGAAACCGGACCGTATCCAAAGAAATTGCTGGTCGGTCCTACCTGGTCAAGACCCGGTCCGATGTTGTTCAGCGTTGCGGCAACTGCCGTGAAGTTTGTCTCGAAGGAAAATCCATCCACACTGATGATCAGCATGGAAAAGCTGTAGATCACAAGATAAACAATCAAAAATACGTTGATCGCCCGCAGAACCTCATGCTCTACCGGGTGATCATCGAAACGGATGCGTTTGATACTGCGCGGATGTACGATCGAACCAAGCTCTTTTTTCACGGTTTTTAAGAGGATCAGGATTCGCGAAACCTTGATTCCGCCTCCCGTTGAACCGGCGCAGGCTCCGATGAACATCAGCATCACCAGAATACATTTTGACAGCTCCGGCCAGAGATCAAAGTCCGTCGTGGAATAACCCGTTGTCGTGATCAATCGATCCGACCTGGAAAAAGGCGGTCCGTACTGTCTCACCGATGGAATGGTACATCGGATAGTATTCCAGGAAATCACGCCTCCTGCCAGAAGAATAATCAGGATATACGCTCTTACCTCCTGGGACGAAATGGCGGCCTTTCCCTTTTTGCAAAGCATCAGATAATAAAAGTTAAAATTCACACCGAACGCAATCATGGCGATTGTCAGAATCCACTGCTGCAGTGGTGTGTACACTGCACAGCCGCTGTTCAACACGGCAAAGCCTCCTGTTCCGGCAGCTCCCATGGCGAGTGTGACAGAATCAAATGTCTTCATGCCGGAAAGCAGCAGGGCAGCAATGGTAAAAAGTGTCATGCCAAGATAAATCTGATACAGAATTTTAGCGGTTCCGCGCACTCTCGGAACAAATTTGGAAACAGTCGGTCCCGGGCTCTCTGCCTTCATCAGGTTCATGACGGAACCGCCCTTCATCGGAAGCAATGCAAGAATGAACACAAGAACGCCCATACCGCCAATCCAGTGGGAAAAGCTTCTCCAGAACAGGCTGGCGTGTGAAAGTGCTTCCACATCACTCAAAATGCTGGCTCCTGTCGTTGTAAAACCGGAAACGATCTCAAACAGCGCATTGATATAAAACGGAATTTCCCCCGTAATTACAAACGGCACCGCTCCGAAAACACCAAGGACAACCCAGCTTAACGAAACGCAGACAAATCCGTCGCGGGAATAGATTTCCATATTGGACGGTTTTCTGAAGCAGAGGATCAGACCGGCCGCAACGCAGAGCAGTCCCCAGATAAGATACGCAAAACCTGTCTTTTCCTGATACATGGCTCCGACCAGCGCCGGAAGCAGCATCAGCATACCTTCCACTTTCAGCACCCAGCTGATGACAAAACGAATCATTTTATAGTTCATAATCCGCTTCCCCCGTTACTCTGCCAGAATCTCATGGATATCCTGAAGACCGGTTTCCGTTGTTACGATAATGACGGAATCTCCTGCCGCAAAGGAATCCTGTCCACCCGGAATGATGACCTTTCCCTGTCTGTTAATCGCTGCTACCAGAAGGTTTGGCCGTGTTTTCATATCCTGCAGACGGATGCCGATCATACGGCAATTCTGGTTCACGATAAACTCAAGAGCCTCCACACGGTCTTCCATCAGCTTATACAGCGTCTCAACGTTGCTTCCGATGGAGTTTTTCATTGCCCGGACATACTGCAGAATGTACTCTGCGGTGATGTGTTTCGGGTAGATCAGGCTGTCCAGGTTCAGGCTGTGGATAACATCATTAAATTCCAGATGGTTGATTTTCGTTACAACCTTTGAGGATACCTTCTCTTTCGCATACAGCGACAGAATGATGTTTTCCTCATCCATATCGGTGCAGGCCACAAAGGAATCCATATTCTGGATGCGCTCCTCTTTTAAGAGCTCCTGGTCACTTCCGTCACCGTAAATAACGGTTGCATCTGGCAGTGCTTCGCTTAAAACCTCACAGCGATCCTTATTTTTCTCGATAATCTTGACATCGACGTTCATATTTGCCAGTGATTTTGCGAGATAATACGTAATTTCACCGCCGCCAACAATCATCGTATTGTGTACCTTGTTTGTATGAACACCAATTTTCTTAAACAGGCTCTCTGCGTTCTGCGGTGTGGTAATGATGGAAAGGCTGTCTTTTGCCTGGATCACAAAATTTCCATCCGGTATGTAAACCTCGCCGTTTCGCTCAACAGCACAGACCAGCAGACTGTACTGAAGCGCTCCGGCCAGCTCACGCAGCGACATATGGACAATTTTCGATGTTTCCGGCACTTTAAAGCGCAGCATTTCGATTCTTCCGCGGGAAAAGCTGTCGATCTCAATCGCAGATGGGAACCGCAGCAGTCTTGCCATTTCCATGGCGGCCGCGTGCTCCGGGTTGATGATCATGGACAGACCCAGCTTTTTACGGATAAATTCTCTCTCCTCCCGATACATCGGGTTTCGGACTCTGGCGATGGTGTGACAGTCTGCCGCCTGTTTGGCGATGACACAGCAAAGCAGGTTCATTTCATCACTTTTGGTTACGGCAATCATCAGATCCGCATGCTCAATATCCGCCTCCTGAAGCACCTGATAGCTTGCTCCGTTTCCTACAATTCCCATAACGTCGTAGGTGTTGGAGACGTTGCGGACGACAATACTGTCTGTGTCAATGACCGTCACAAGGTTGTCCTCGCGGCTCAGCTGGGCGGTCAGTGCGGTTCCGACTTTTCCGCAGCCCACAATGATAATTTTCATGTTCTCTCCCTTCAATGCAAAAGCATTTCGCGTAAAATAGTAAAGACCCGCCAGGCGGCATCGTAAAACCATTTTTCGATGCACTCCAAAAAGCAGATCTGTACCCCTATTGTACGATGGCGATTATATCATATTTCCAGGAAAAGCGGAATAGATTTTAACAACATTTTGGACGGAGTTTTTGTAATGATTGATCAAAAAAGGGAAAACCTGTTGAACCTTGCGCTGGCCGCAACGGAAGTCGAACGGCGGCGTGTGCCGGAGCTTTCGGCAGGTTATAACTCTTACAGCAAAACATGGGAAGTAATTGTACAGTATCAGGGAGACCTGGCTTTTCTGGAGGAGCAGGGAGTTCGTGTGACGCTGCTGCTGTTTTCGTATGCCATTCTTCTGGTTCCGGAGTCCCTGATGGATTACGTGACAGGACTGCCGCAGATTACCTATCTGGAGAAACCGAAATTACTTTATTTCGCAGATGCATTTGTGCGGAGCATATCCTGTATTACGCCTGTGCAGGAGGGGGTTATGGGTCTGTCTGGGAATGGGGTGCTGCTTGCATGCATTGATTCAGGCGTGGACTATGCGCATCCTGATTTCTGCGCACCGGACGGGACAAGCCGAATTGCAATTTTATGGGATCAGACGATTCCGGGGAATCCTCCGATGGGGTATGCTCTTGGGTCGGTATATACACGGCAGCAGATCAATGAGGCACTTGCATCTTCTACGCCGGAAGAACGGTTTGCCCTCGTGCCGTCCCGCGATGTGACGGGGCATGGGACAGCGGTGCTCGGAATCGCAGCGGGAAATGGGAGATCCTCGGCAGATGCGGCCATGCGGGGCGTGGCAGCCGGAAGCAACACTCGTGGTCGTAAAGCTTGGGAATCCTGATCCGGCGGATCTGCCGCGGACATCGCAATTGCTGCAGGCGGTGGATTTCTGCGTAAGATATGCACTTCTGGTGGAGCGGCCGCTTGTGACTAATTTGAGCTTCGGGAATAATTACGGTTCGCACAGCGGGGATTCCTTACTTGAAACGTATTTGAATGCAGTGTCAAATTTAGGGCAGAACGTGATCTGTATCGGGGCAGGAAATGAAGGGGATACCGGACGCCATTATGCCGGGAACCTAAAGTCGGATCGCAAGTCGTCCGGTCAGACGCAAACAGTCCGTGCGACATCTGATCCGGCTGCGACGTCTGCGGTCTCGGCAACGGCTGACCGCGCTGTCTCCGTTGAATTTCAGGTCGGTGCTTATGAATCCTCGTTCAGTCTCCAGATCTGGAAGGTTTATGGGGATGAAATCTCGATCGAACTGATTTCCCCCGGCGGCATCCGCTCCGGCACGCTCTCTCCTGTCCTCGGCACGGCGCGTCTGACGCTTGGTCCGACAGAACTTCTCCTGTTTTATGGCATGCCATCCCCCTACAGCCAGGCGCAGGAAATTTACCTGACCTTTCAGGGCGCAGGAAACCATCTGTCCGTCGAAAACGGCATCTGGACCTTGCGTCTCACCCCCGGCCGCCTGATCTCCGGTTCCTTTGACCTCTGGCTTCCCGGCGGAAACGCCGTCGGTCTACAGACCCGCTTCTTCTCTCCCACTGCCGACACCACACTCACCATCCCTTCCACCGCCCGCTCCGCCATCACGGTCGGTGCCTACGATCCCCGCCTTTCCTCCTATGCCAGCTTCTCCGGCCGCGGCTATACCCGTATTCTCCACGAAATTAAACCTGATCTCGCCGCCCCGGGTGTCAATATCCCAGCTCCCCGTTCCGGCGGCGGCTATGCTTCCTTCACCGGCACCTCGTTTGCCACGCCTTTTGTATCGGGAAGCGCCGCGCTTATGATGGAATGGGGCATTCTGCGCGGAAATGACCCGTTTTTATATGGTGAAAAGCTGAAAGCTTATCTCATCGCAGGCACAAAACCCATCGCATCCGAGAGCGAATACCCGAACAGGCGGGTGGGATGGGGACGACTTTGTTTAGAAAGTAGCCTGCCAGATTAAAGTTATTGAAGGATTCGATAGAAGAAATAAAAGCGCAATGTAAAGAGTTAAACGACAAATGAGACATATTTTTATCTCTGTACTATCTTGTACTTTGCTACGAAAATAAAACTCGTAGCAAGGTACTTATAGTGTTCATTTGTCTGGCAACTCTTTTTTATTTAACTGTTAATAACTTGCTGTTTAAAATTTTTTGAATGCAAAGAGAATCACTTACCCAAAAGATATTCTTCCAACATTTCCTTTACTTTTTTCTCAATTTCGTCTATGATCTCTTCACACCTTGTCTTTTTCATCCCTGCACAGTTCCTACCGCCAGTAACTCTTTTCTGCCTGGATTTCTTCCATTTCCATCTACTGACGTAGTATGTTCGCCATAATACGTATTACTGTAAGTAAGATCATATGCCGGACTTAAATGCCATTTATCTTCGTCTGCTTCGTACAAATACGTGAAGTTCTTCGAATGATCATCTCTGTTATGTGCAAAAACATTGAAACACATTCGGCGGAACATATTTTCAACATCTTCATCGCAATTGCGTGTCATGATTTTTGTCAGTTTCATTAATCCATGATAGTCCAGACTTGGCTGCTCAAAATCCAATTCCAGAATTGCAGCTGTCGTCAACATGTGCACTTTCTTTTTCCCTTTCAAACAGTTTCTCCTGTCAAACCTTTTAGTTCCAAAATATCCTTTACATTTTTCTGATGGAAACAATCTCGTTTCACTCATCATAATTCCGCAGGCCTTGGCACAGCAGGAATAGTCATATTCCATTTTTCCTGCATCTTTTCCGTCCACATGCGCTGGAAATTTGATAATCCATTCTTCATTATCAATGGGTGTCATGATTTTAGGTCTTGCTCCGCCGATGGTACCTCCCAGCAGATACAATCGTCCAGTTTATCCGAATACTCTGTATTCAGTATCTTTTGACACTCTTCCGCTAGTTTGTCCAGATCTGCACTGCTCTGCTCCTCTGGAAAATTCTTTTCCGGGTGATATGTCAACGCTCCCATCCCCGATGTGCCCACAATCGCCAGACGATCCAGTACGGTCAGTTCATCCGGATTTTGTTTATGTGCCCGTAACAGGCGATCCAACAGTAATCTGCCCCAATGATCTGGAAGACTGTCCGCAAAAACCCCAAATAATCCTTCAAAATGATCCTTAACTGGAACAAATACCTGTTTTTGCAAAGGCAATGAAAATGGGTTGATCGAAAATCCGGTTTCCAGCCATTCATCACTGTACTGAAATGCCACTTTGTGGTCTGCCGTCATAGCTAATGTTCCCACCGTTTGATCCTCATAACACACCTGCAGTACTTTATCTTGTTTCATTGATAACCTCCTGAATATCTTTATACGGTACCTGCGTGAAAATATTTCTGAGCTCATCTGCAAGATCCAGTGCGATTGCAATTTTCGTTAAAGATTAACAGGGAAA
>ENA-OQCQ01000001-OQCQ01000001.1-human-gut-metagenome-genome-assembly--contig:-NODE-1-length-86167-cov-2.885879_pt1 | contig 86167 bp, 66 predicted proteins | sample MGYA00242761_ERZ504585 | MGnify/ENA primary metagenome ERZ504585 (study PRJEB26092, sample SAMD00036343) | human gut metagenome | host: Homo sapiens | study: EMG produced TPA metagenomics assembly of the... | reverse complement strand
ATTTTGGAAAAAAATAAAAAAAGTAAGGGTACAGCGTTTGTCTATGATGAGAATAATGATTACTATAAGATGGAAATAAACGGGATTGAATTTGTCTGTGACAGTATACATTCCGATTATGAGAAGCATGCAGTTGAACTGGCACAGGCGTATGAGAAAAGGCTGCCGGATATCGTGGATTATCTTATGCCGGATATAAAGGAGATGTTTGGAATTACAAATCCAGATGTAATAGCAAACTCACTAGGAAAGCCGAGTATAGATTTGGATAGAGGAACACTGACTTATCTGGAGCACACAATGGACAGCCTACATATTATTGAAATGGAATTTGACGGTATCTTCACGGCATTCTATAACTCCTGTATTGATGGATAGGACTTTAGTAACATAGAGCTGCAGTTGTCTACAGCTTTTATCCAGACTTCGGATGTTACAGAGAAGCAATCAGAAATGGATTGATCGATTTCTGAAGCAGTATCCGGTGAAATCCTTGAACATATGAAGGAAAAGTATGTATGTTAATTTTATTTTTATTGTAGACAAAAGATAGGACTGATATGATAAAAGAACAGGTTATTACAAATAGAGGTGGAGTATTTGATGCAGAAAATATTATTACTGGAGGATGACTTGAATCTAAATCGGGGAATTGCCCTGTTACTTTCACGGGAAGGGTATGAGGTTCGTCAGGTTTATACAATAAAGGAAGCAAAAGAAGCATTTCAAAAAGGAGATTATGCTCTTGTTATCAGCGATATTACATTGCCGGATGGTACAGGACTGGATTTTGGAAGGATGGTACGTGCAGGTGGAGATACATATCTTATCTATCTTACGGCTTTGGATCAGGAAATAGATATTGTAAATGGTTATGATACAGGGGCAGATGATTATATTACCAAACCATTTTCACTGATGGCTTTGGTGTCGAAGGTGAACGCATTGATGAGACGGCTTTCTAAGGTACAGGCACAGATTATGTCTTCCGGAGAGATTACGGTGCATATGAAAACGATGCAGGTGTATAAAGGGGATGAACCAGTTACTTTAAGTAAGAAAGAATTCTCTCTGTTGCTGTATCTCTGGGAGAATGCAGGACAGATTGTTTCAAAAGAAAGTATCCTGGAGCATGTATGGGATATAGACGGTCAATTTGTCGATGATAATACGGTTACTGTCAATATAAGCAGACTGAAGAATAAACTTGGAACAGAAGAGATAGCGAATGTGAGAGGACTGGGATATATATGGACCGGAAAGGTAAACAAAAATTAAAACGGTATTTTATCGTATATGTAATCTTTGCAGTATTTTTTACAGTAGGAATGTATCTGATAACAAAGTATGAGGAAAATGCGAAAGCAACGCAGATAGCACTGCTCCTTGCAGAACATCCTGAACTGGAAGGGGAAATAGTTGCAATCTGGGAAAAGTCAGGAACAGTAGATTTTATAAGAGACCGGGACGATCAGAAGATAGAAAGAGTCGTACAGATGCTGGAAGAAACTTATGGTTATCACTCAGGGAGTGGATCTTCAGATGTGGTTATAAGGATTATCTGGGGAATTGGATTACTAGTGGGAGTCATAGTATGTAGCCTGTTCTTGTACCTGGACCGAAGAAAAAACTGGAGCAGATACGGTGATGAGGAACAATTACAGCAATTATATGAATGTCTGCAGGAATTCAGAAAAGGAAAATTCCAAACATATCCTGAAGAAACATCAGAATCGGAACAATGGTTAAAGGTGTGGGAATCTGTAAAGGAGCTGGGGCAATATTTCGAAGATTTGAAGGAACGTCTGGAGCAGGAAGAAAATGGTACGAAGAGTCTGATTACAGATATTTCCCATCAGTTGAAGACTCCGCTTGCATCACTCCGGATGAGTCATGAGCTGGTGGCAGAAAATCGGGTTACAGGAGAAGAACAGAGGGAGTTTCTGGAGCAGGAATCACAGGAACTTACCAAACTGGAACAGCTCTTGAATGAACTGGTAAATCTTTCAAGGCTGGAAACACATATGATCCAGATACATTCGCTTCATGAAAGCCTGAAGAAAACGCTAACAGAGGCTGTCAGTCAGATTTATATGAAGGCAAGAGGAAAAGATATTTCCATTCAGGTGGAGATGGATGATGATATAGTTGTGAACCATGATTCAAAATGGACGGTAGAAGCATTAACGAATATCCTTGAGAATGCAGTCAAATATTCACCGGAACATACAACGATTACAGTGAGGACGCAGGAGCTAGCAAGCAATGTGCTTATTGAAGTAGAAGATGAAGGAATGGGCATTCCTGCGGAGGAACTGCATAAGATCTATCAGAGATTTTACCGGGGAAGGAAAGCAAAGGAACAGGTAAAAGACGGAGCGGGTGTCGGTCTGTATCTTGCCAGAAAGATCATAGAAGAACAGGGGGGGACAATAGCAGCCAAAAGAAAGGCTGAGAAAGGTATGATATTTAAAGTGACACTGCCGCTCATAATAGGAGAATAGTCGGAACCCTTACAAAACTGTTATGGTTGTTGTAAGGGTTTTGTAATGCAGGAATGTTATAGTAGGGGTATGAAATGGAAAGGGGACTTGAAGATATGAGTAGTATTTTAAAAGTAGAAGATCTAGTAAAGTATTATGGAGAAGGCGAGAATCAGGTGAGAGCCGTGGATCATACAAGTTTACAGATAGAGAGAGGCAAGTTTACAGCTATCGTAGGACGTTCCGGCTCCGGAAAATCTACACTTCTGCATCTGATTGGAGGGCTTGACAGACCGGATTCCGGCAAAGTATGGATTGATGGAACCGATATCTATTCTCGAAAAGATGATAAACTGGCACAGTTTCGAAGAAAGAAGATAGGATTTATCTTTCAGGATTTTAATCTGATTCCATCGCTGAATGTGTGGGAGAATATCGTTCTTCCGCTGGGACTTGATAATCGCAAGGTAAAGCCGCGGGAAGTGGAAGATATTCTCAAAAAAATCGGACTGCAGGATAAGAAAGATGCGATGCCGTCTGCTTTGTCTGGTGGACAGAAACAGAGAACTGCGATAGCCAGGGCATTGGTGACAAGACCGGCGATAATTTTGGCGGATGAGCCGACGGGAAACCTTGATTCCCAGACTGAGCTAGAGGTTATGAGCCTATTGAAAAGCTGCGTGTCGGATTTCGGGCAGACGCTTATCATGATTACCCATGATGAAACGATTGCCCAGATGGCGGATGAAATGATTATCATTGAAGATGGCAAGGCGGTGAGAAGATAATGAAGATGACGACCAGAGTTGCATATTGCAATATGCGGCATTATAAGAGCAAAAACATACTGATTGGAATTGCCATTATCCTGACAACATTACTGCTGTTCGTAATCCCATCAATCGGAAAAGATATGGTGGAAGTGAACTTTGCGGTAATCAATAAGATTTATCCAACATGGCATGCCCTTTATCGGAACGTGGACGAGAGTACAGTTATGAAACTGGCGGCACATCATGATGTGAAAACTTACGGACTCCGCAGCGATGCGGGGTACATGAATCTGGAAGATGCGACGGTTTCCATGATGTATATGGACAGAACAGGGATGGAACTTTATAAAGTGAAGCTGAAAGAGGGGCAACTTCCGCAGAAAGAAAATGATATTGTGGTTTCAAAAGGAATACTGGAAGCATTAGGACAGAATGGGAAAATCGGTGACACTATCACAGTACCTTATCAGATTCTGAAAGATGACGGACTGGATTATACGAAGGAGAAAGACTTTCGAATCTGTGGTTTTTTAGCAGATAATGAGAGCAGCAAAGAACAAAAACAATATACATCATTGGTTTCAGAGGCCTTTCTGAAAGCGGAGATACCGGTAGAACAGGTGAAATATCGGTTTTTACTTCAGGTGAATGGACAGAAAGGAAATACGACTGCAGATTATACAGAGACGATACAGAATATTGCCAGACAGTTCGGGATTTCCGAGGATGACATGAATATTAATAAAGAGTATCTTGCAGCAAATTATGTGGATCCGGCTACAATTCCGGTGATTGTAGGAATCATGCTTATTGTTGTATTGGCGGGCATTATCACAATTTATAGTGTTTATTATGTATCTATGAACCAGAGGGTTCGGGAATTTGGAAAGTTAAAGGCAATCGGGGCTACGAAACGGCAGCTTAGACAAATCGTACTAAGAGAGGGAATGGGAGTGGCGTTGTTTGCCATTCCGATAGGACTTTTGATCGGAACAGTTGCTGTGAAAGTTGTACTTCTCCAGTTTGTAGAACATGCAAAGGATTCAAACGTACTTATAACAGAGGCATACAAGGTTGTAGCTAAAGGAGAAGTCCAACTTTATTATTGGTGGATTTATCTGTTGGCAATTGCAGTGACTCTGTGTACAGTGTATCTGTCACTGATGAAGCCTATGCGTATGGCGGCGAAGGTATCAGAAATAGAAGCTATGCGTTACCAGGGAGGCAGTAAGCGACAGAAAAGCAGCAGGAAGGGATATCAATTTCTGAATATCGGACGACTGACCAAGAGAAATCTTGCAGAGAATAAAAAGAAGAGTACTATCACGATTGTATCTATGGCCGTTACCGGAATATTTGTCATGATGGTAGCAACGGTGCTGTCTTGTGCAAATCCGATGGAAAGTGCAAAGAGTTCGATTGTGGGGCAATATGAGATTTCTCCAATTGTGGAATCCGGGAATAAAGAGCATCCTGAATATGAATGGGCGGAGGTTCAAAAGAATAATCCATTAAATGAAGGACTAAAGCAGCAGATAGAGGAGCTTGACGGTGTTGAGCGGTAGATGTGTTTACCGCGTTGAAGGTATCAGGAGGACCTTTTGAAGAAAAAATTGGAACCGAATTTATCAATGGAGTGCCGGAAGAATACGCAGAAGAGCTGAAAAAAGGAATCACTGAAGGCAATGTCACATACGAGGAATTGAAATCCGGGGATAAAGTGATTCTGGACCGCGCGCTACTTCACTGGTATCCAGATATTAAAGTGGGAGATAAGCTGAAACTCAATATTCATGATGGAGATAATACCTTTCAAAAAGAGATTGAAGTGGCAGCAATTGGTGAATATGGAACAGGTCTGACAAACTATAACTGTCTTATCATGGCAAAAGAAGGGGCAGAGAAACTTACCATAAATAATTCTTCCAGCTATTTTCAGGTGATTGCAGATAAGGATTATGATGAGGCACTGGAAGCATCTCTACAGGCTATTGTGGATGGATCAGGCAGACTGCAGATGCGTACCTGGAAGAATGAGTACGATACATGGGAAAATGCCATACAGATGACTAGAGGTGCATGTTATGCATTTATCATCATTCTGGCAGCAATCAGCATTATGAACTTGATTAACACAATGATCAATAGTGTCCATGTGCGAAAAAAGGAGCTTGGCATGATGCAGGCAATCGGAATGTCGGACCGTCAGTTGATGAAGATGCTCCAGTTGGAAGGTATATTCTATACAGTAGGCACTCTTATTATCAGTATCGGAGTGGGAAGTCTTGCAGGATATCCGTTGTTTTTATATGCAAAGCGTACAGGAATGTTTGATATCAGCACATACCATTATCCGGTAACAGCAGCTATTATTATAATTTTAACATTGTTTGTGATACAGATGTTATTGGCAATATTCATTGCAAAGTCAGTAAGGAAAGATTCATTGATAGAGAGAATTCGTTTCAGTGAGTAAGAATATAAATTTCTGATGTTTAATGCAGATACTAATCAATGTCATAATAAAAAGGGGGACTTGATTTCTCAAATCCCCCAGTGTATAATGAACTCAAGAAAGGTATTCAGATGCAAAATCTGATGCCCTCAGTTAAATTTTATATTCTATGTATAAGTCATAGCATCCAAAACTTTCCTAGGGTCGTGGATGCTATTTCTTATTATGTCGATCTATATAAGTCAAAGCCGCAAAAATTACCAATAGTAAAGTCAATACTTCCATTGTATTCATGGGCATCACCCTCCTTGGATACTAGAGGGCAAAATCGAAATGCATCCGTCTTTCCGGTTCAGTAATACCGAATCAGTATAACACGTTACCGTTTTCAGTACAATAAGGTAATGGTCTGAAAAATACTTTATTCTGTCACCTTATGTAGCTGTATCGTGAGTATTTGCTGGACTAATTGGTGCTGTATATGAAAAAAAGCTATTTAAAAATAAGGTGGAAGCCTTATATGGTCTGCTTGATGATGCGGGTGATGATGCCGAGGGCAACATTACGCTCTTCATCAATATGCGTCACCACAAAGGATACCTGATCCTTTTTCCCGACTGTCCGGCTGTCATAGCAGGAGTGGGCAATGGCATTGACACCGATGGAGAGCCGGACAAAGACGGTGCCTTTATGGATGTCTTCCACAGTTCCGGCGTATTTTCCCTGAATCTTACATTTTTTCATGTTTTCCTTGCTGGTGTTGCCTTCCACACTTTTGACATCTGCGTGGACAATGACCTGCTCCGGTGAGTCTGCCCGCACATCCAGGATGCGTACCAGGATGTGATCGCCTACCTGGAAGCGTTCTCTGGCATCACCCATCCAGTCGAAGGACAGGTCTCTGGCAAGAATGGAGGTTTCCACACCGAAAATTTCTGCCCGGACTACCTTTTCCGCAACAGCAATGACTCTTGCCTGCACGATACGGTCTTCATAAACTTTCGGCATTCCGGAAGCATCTTTATCCAGATAGAAGATCTGGCGTTTCTTCAGCATCGCTTCTTTCCGGCTGGCGACAATGCTGCGTGTCTTCGGATCTAATCCCTTAATCAGAAAATCAATCTCACATCCAAGCATATTGTTGAGGATTTTGTTCTGCCGCAGAGCAAGCTCCCCATAATCGTGTGCTTCATCCTGCATGAGATGGATCATCATCTCAGTTACTGGGATGACAGTACGGAAATCCTTGTAGTAAACCACGGCAATGAGGCTGCCGTTTTCTGTTTTCTCGATACCGCCAAGCATTCCGGTTAAGATCCGGCGGGTACGGTAGGCATTCTGGATCTCATGCCAGGTAAGGTCTGAAATGGACTGGGCTGTTTCCAGCTTCGCATCGGAATCCAGAGTTAAAATAGGTGTGTTGGTTGTTTCGTTTGGCATCATAGTGTCTCCTTTCAAATTATGACATGATAGAATCTTTATCTAAAGGAACCATGTCTGTGTGATCCGAATAGTTATCTGCTGAGAAGTCATCCGGGAAATCGTGATAGCCAGGTTCCTGATAAACGCTTTGCTGGTCAAAGTGCGGTTCAGCTTTTTTCTTTTTCTGCTTTCCATAAGAAGCGGTTTTTTTCGGGTGGGAAGCAGGAATAGTTGGAGTGTACGTATATTCTTCACTACATGCTCCTTTTCTCCATTCCGGAATATGTTCGGAAGCCTTCCGGGGAATGAGTTTTTGGGCATCCGGGTGCAGGGTGTAATCGTATTTTTCTACCTGCAGTACCTTCTGACCACGCAGGATAATCAGTGCAGTATCCAGCGGGAGCCGCAGGATCTCATCCGGAGTTAAGAGCTTTCGTTTCCCGATGGATCTGGTCTGGCGGTATTCCGGTGTATAATCGGATACCCTCCAGCTATTTAATTGTTTGGCTTCGCTGCTGACACCAACGGTCACATCACCGGAGCGGTTAGAGATAAATGTAGCAGTTACCTCATCCGTACAGCCTAAAAATAGCTGAGTGTCGCAGTTCCCGATGATTTCCTGCCATTGGTTTAAGGGATACCGGTTCTGCATCTGAGGCAGGTTTTGGAAAATGCAGGAAATACTGAGGTTTCGACTTCGGATCACGGAAATCTTTTTGTTGAGCGATAGGATTGCTCCCGTATTCGCCAGCTCATCAGCCAGGATATGTACCGGAACCGGCAGTTTTCCATCTTCCCCATAGGTGTCTGCATAACGGACCAGTTTGATAAATACGAGGTCATAAACAGGGAAGAAAGAAAATCAAAAGTGCTGTCTTGATCCGAAGTGATGCAGAAGTATGCACATTTTTCTTTTCCCGGCAGCGTCAGGTTGATCTCATCATAGGAAGTGATCTGGCGGATCAGCTTGTTCTGGAATACCTGAAGTCTGGAACCGAGTCCGATGATGACGCCGGAACGTACCGTGTCACTTGCCTGCTTATAGATGCAGTAGGGGACTTTTGCCGGATGGGAGACCGGAAGCAGGTCAAAGAGGCTGTTCAGTTCTTTTTCCGAACTCATGGTCAGGAGTTTGTATACCTGTCCGATATTCTTTGCCTCCGGTGGGAATCCCTGATCCACATAGAGAATCAGAGCTTTTAATAAGTTCATCTCGGCATTGTCCCAGAAGTGATCGCCTTTGGCAGAACCGGTATTCTGGATGATGACATCAGCAAATACCTGTGCCATGGTTTCCTGTCCGCCAATTTCACCCAGACAATTCCAACTATCCGAGTTTTCCGGGTTTACAAGATTAAAGGATTTCACGATATATCCGGCATTCTCAAGGTAAGTGGCTGTACTTTCGTACAATTCCGATTTTGGATCGGTGATGATGAGGCTTTCCCCGCGGGCAACACACTGGAAGATCATGTTGCGTGCAAAGGCCCGGCTTTTCATGGAACCGCTGGCACCGTAAACGGCAATATTCCGGTTCATGCGGGTATCCTTCGGGAGACAAACGGCTTTTCCGTTCAGTTTTCCAAGAATGGTTCCCTTGTGTTTCTTGACATCATTCGTAAGCTCCAGTACCTGATGCATTTCCTCCAAAGTCATAAAACCGGAAGTCCCATAGGTTCCCTTTGTGGAATAATTCAGGTTCCGGCCCCGGTCTGTTATTTCCCCGTTTCGGTCAAATCCCATACGCATGAGAAGGAAGGTCAGGAGTCCAAAAGCTGCCAGACATAGAAAAATCCCATACAGATTGTACGGGAAAGCAGTCAGGGCATCCAGACAGGCGAGCGGGTGCGGGGAGGGGATCTGCGGGGCAGTTCCGTTTCCGGCAAAATTGCCGGCAGATTCCCAGGTCTGATAGTTGCGGATAAATTGAGCAACATAGCCTCCTGCATAGAGGGTGCAGAAGGTGATCGGAAGCATATAAATGAGCTTCCACCATTTACGGTTCATGTAAAAACCCCCTTTTGAATTTGCAAAGGTCAATACTGGAGAAATGGATTGTGGCAGTTAAGTATTTTTTCAGGACCGGAATCTGAAAATCGAAACAGATCAGGTTCCCGGATCTGCCGTATACATTTAAGCCGGTATTGAACCGGTTGATTCGCTGCATGTCAAAATCATAAGCAAGAAGGATGGGGTTCCCGGAAGCATCCGTGGCATCATGTTCCAGTGGAATTGAATCGCTGCGGCAGCCCAGATCGGACAGCAGGAGGTTGTCCAGCTTTTCCATGATCTCAGGGTGAACCAGCAGTTTTAAAAGCACTTCCCCTTCCGGAGTATTGGGAAGGTAATGGAAATGCTCGAAGGAGGTGTCCAGCATAAACAGGCTCTTTTTGTAGCCTCCGGTACTGGTAAACAGCCGGAAAGCCATTTCCATGTCGGTTCCGGTCATGATTGCCCGGATCTGTGGATGTCCGTTGTAAGGGTAGCCTTGCAGGTAATGCTGCAGGAAGGCGTTTAAGCGGACTTCCGTTCGATATTCCCATTTCAGGACTCCGTTTCCCGTGTTATAAAGGACATAGACACATTGCGGTGCCATCAGGATGCCCATGCTGCGGGAGTTCCTAATCTTCGTGGTCTCCGGGCCCAATTCCTTAATTTCTCTGGAAGCGTAAAAAAGAGGAAGGCTTCGCATACCGATGGAACCAGCTTCGCGGTGATTACAGAAGATGTCAGGTTTTACATCCGGATAAAAGGGAATCCCGGCATGAAGGAGTGTCAGATACGTTTCGGCTTTCTGATGTAAGCGGATACGTCGGGATACTTCACTTCGGATGAGGTTCGTCTCGGTATTGCCGGTCAGATAGCACTGGAAGCGTAGCGGCGAGACAGATAACAGCATCTCTTTCGCAGCTTTTGTAAGACGGTAGCCTCTGAGAGCATCCCGGTAGTGGGTACGGATGAGGTGTTCCGCCTTCAAATCCGTAATGAGTTTTTCCGCATAGGAGGCACTTGGGATGAGTCTGTTTAGCTGGTCTGCGGGAAATTCCCCGCACATCCCTATCATTTCCAGTAAGCGGTATTTCGTAGTGTCAGGTCTTATCAAATAAGCATCACCTCAATTCAGTTCTTACCCATGCAAGCCTATACTTGGGTAAATCTCCGGTGGTTTGGAGATAAAAAAAGCAAGAAAACAAAGTTCCCTGCGGTGGTTCTTACCGATGTCGGATTTCTGCCTGAGAAGTCAGGAGATTTTCCGACATGCTTTCGTGATGATTTTTCTGGTTCTGCAGCCATTTCGGAAAGTCAGCTTTTTCCATAACCGATACCAGTGTACAGTCCTTTAAGCCAAGCTGTGTCGTGTAGTAGGAATCACAGAAAAAGCCGCTGTCATCTGTCAGAACATAAGTACAAAGTGTATCCAGAATCTGTTTAAACTCCAGATTGTCATAATCCCGGATACGTCTTTGAGGAAGTTCCCTGTCATATATTTGACTGAAACATATCACGCAGTCACGATAGAGGGGCAGGGCATTTTGTTTTACATACTCCCGAAGCATATAATTAAGCGGTTCATGGAGAAATGCAGTGTTTGTGTGGACTCTTCGTTTCGGAAGCAGTCCGGGAAGCGTAATGGTGAGAATCCCCTGCTGTTCTGCAATCCGCATTCCCTGTGCATCTGCCGCTTTGGGAAGATAAGCTGCTTGATTTGGGGAGAGAGCCGGACAGACAAGGTTACGCATCTGGCAGGCAATCCGCTCCGCCCGAAGAGCAGCACTGACGCTCAGTTCCTCAAAATTTTTATCATAATTCTGGATATCAGTGACCTTCAGAGCGTAAACGGTATTCGTCAGTTTTTGCAGCTCCCCTTCCAGTTTTTCAAGCCGCTGGTAAATGGTTGGTGTATTTTGCGTCATAATAACCTACTTTCTCATGTAGTAACTGACAGCACCGGATTCATTTACAAGGCAGTAAGCGGCTACATCATCAATGGTGATTTTGGCAGCCTGGCTTTCGGATTCTAAGACAATCAGGCGTTTGGAACCATGTGATGGGATACTTTCCATCACATGATTGATCAGAGCCTCCTGTTCTTCACCGATATAGATGATTTCGTATTGTTCATCTTGCGAAAAGAAATTGAGCTTGATTGGAAATTCGCCACTGGTGTGGTATACAACACCTTTCTTAAAATCCAGCAGTACCCAGAAGCATGTAATTATAGCATAGTCAGGATTCTCAGCAGACTGCTGGCTGTCACAAAGAAGGTCATGCTCTTTATCGTAAATGATGCGCCCTTGTTTGATGAGGCTGGTAATCAATGACTTGATAGACTGCTCATGTCGGGAGAAAAGTTGTAAAACCTGGTCATACCTCAGAGTATGGTAAGTGGTAATGAACCGTAAGAGCTTGGCTCCCTCTCCTTGATAGATTTCGTTCCTTGTTTTCATGATTGACTCCCTTCTATATATAATAGGAAACTTTATACATATGGCTGTACGTACAGGATACGTTTGGTATTGTAAGTATAGTGTACGTACAAAGTACATAGAACCTGCTGTCAGCGATTGAATTTACAGGTACAAAAAAAGCACCATCTATGGGTGCTGGAAATAAGGAAAACTATAAGCAATACCTATTGTAGCATGGGTAATTTTACGCTTCAATCGCAGAAGCAGGTCATTTCTGTGCCATTTTCACTGGTTGGCATAAAAAAAGCAGGAAACCATTTTGATTCCCTGCATGGTGTATTGTTGTGCTTTTGTGTAGTTCTAATGATTACTTGTCTTTATAAAATGCTTCGAAAGCTTGTGCGAAGAATTCGGCTGTACCATTGCCGTATTTTTCATCTATCATAGGTTTGATTTTTTCATTACGGTAATATTGAGCCTGTGCAACCATCAGACCGTGTTCTTTCTTTATCTGTGAAAGTTGTTTCATAAGAAAACCGTATTCGGAAACAAGTTCTCTTACTTCAGAAGAATCTGGTGAACATACTTTTTTTAGCTGCTAATTTGTATAAAAGATTGTCAAATTGTTGGTTGTAACTTTCTGCAGCCTCTTTGCTAATAGGATTGTTGGCAACAGACAGGAATTGCTCTTTTCCTCCATACCACTCAACAACTTTAGCATAGCCTTTCTGCATTTCTTCTGATGAAACTGTCTTAATATAATGCTTTTTCCATTCTTCAATGCTTCCAAACTCTTTTACAGCAAGTTCTTTCATATTGTCAGGCATATGTTCAAACATAGTTTGGAACATTTCTTCAACTTCCGTTTTACTAAAAATCGCAAAATCCATTTTATTCTCTCCTTTCAGGATATCATCAATGCTGGCAATCAGATGTTCCATACGTTCTTTCTTTGCTACCAACATTTTTCTCTGCATTTGCAAGATCTGGTTCCTTTCAAGAGCAGGATTCTCCAGAACAGCTTTGATTTCTTTCAGAGGAATGTCAAACTCACGGAAAAACAGAATCTGCTGTAATATTTCCAATGCCCTATCGTCATAAAGCCGGTATCCCGCATCACTTTTTTGTGTTGGTTTTAAAAGCCCGATTTCATCGTAATAGTGAAGCGTGCGAACGCTGATACCTGTAAGTTCTGATATTTCTTTGACTGTCCTCATAGTTGCTGACCTCCTGTTCCTGATAAGATAACTGTACGCTATGACGTTCCGTGAGAGTCAATATATATTTTGCATTTTTTAGTATAACATTTTTATGATATTACGAAAAGCCGAGGAGATAGGCGATATGTATTACTCTGGAAAGAACTTGTTGAGCGTATCCAATGTCTCTTTTGCAGTAAATCCCCAAAGGATGGTACTGAGTGCTTCAATCGCAGCCCTGCGTTTCCGGTAATAGGTGCGGTAGGAAATATTGGTGATGTGGTGAGCCAGCTTATCCAATATCTCATCTGTATTTTTCATTTCCTGTGGAGAGAGAAAAGCGTAGTAGAGAATCCAGTAATACTGTTCCCCATGCTTGTGATTGTTCCGGAGGAGATCGATGGATGATTCCAAAAGCTTCAGCATCTGGTTGCTTCTGGCAATACTTTTTGCCCGTTGTTCGATGTCGCTTCCGGTAAGATCAGCCCCGGCAGCATAGATGGAGTCCAGAAATTTGTCGATGTCATTGTCGTATTGGAGCTTAAACTGGTGCTCCATCTGGTGTACGACTACCTTCAGGCTGTAGGTTGCATCCCGGTATCTGCGTAAAAACTGATAGGTGTCGTGAAAACGTGGATCTTCTTCGGGTGAAGGAAATCCCTGTGTATTGCGGTTTGCCATGTCTATTCCCCCCCTTTCAGTGCAGAAGGCTCTGCCACGGCAGGCATCTTTTGGGCAGACTCATCCCCTGGACTTACGGACAACTCAAACCGATAAGCGGCATTTCCGTAGGGACAGATAATATTTAGAGTAAATGTATTAAATATATCTTTGCAGGCTGATAATGGAGATAATATATAGCGGGTTTTGGAGCAGTGGCAACATGGAATCCCTTGTGAATCCAATAGTTCTGCGACTTTTTGCACGATAAATTTCATGTGTGAATCTGGAACGCAGGAATCATTTTTTGTAACGGTGATTTGTGAGTCTGTGACAGTTTCTGAAACGCTAACAGAAGCAGAATCCTCAATAGTGATTTCTTCAGGTACATGGATTGGTAATTGCATCTTCATAGCGATCTCCTCCTTGTCAATCATAACGTCGCTGATATTAAACATCACGGACAGGTAATTGTTGAGATAAATTACGCTTCCGTGTTTTCCTGTAAATGAGATAAGTGTAATGTATTCTTTTTCCTCCAGTTTCTTCAAGAGTCGTGATACCGATGCCTTTGACAGACTCCACCTTTCACCCAGTTCATTAAAGCTGGTAAGGGGATTTCCGGTATTATCCCGGTAATAGACAATGGGACCGGAATCAGATCCCAGGACAGAGGAATCGTTGTAAACTGCATGAATCCACAGATCCAGAATAACATCCATTTCCGAGCATTTTCCAATGCCAATTAGTTCGTGAACTTTGGCAATCGGGAAAAAGAAAAACCCTGTATCTTTTTTACAGGGATAGTTGTATTCCAATACGGTATTGTCTTTGGGCCAGTCTGATATTTTGAATTTGACCAGGCGGTTTTTGCCGAGAAGAGAGTAGGTAATGTAATTCTGCTCTTCAAAAAATCGAAGGATGGACAACGCTTGATGTTGGAAACGGCAGCGAAACCATTCCTGAAGATCTGTGACTGTGCAGATCCACTCTCCTGGACCAATGGTATAGGTAATGTGTTCCATCCGGCGGTAGGATGTGCGGTAATTTGCATAGGAGCATAATACCAGATAATAAAAAAGAAAAGAGCCCCCGGTAGTTCGGATGCTCTTGGTAGTGATTAAAGTTTGTATGAAGTCACGGTAAATGCGACAGCGTGGAAATTCCACGATTTGTTTGAGTTCTAATTTGTAATTCATGGTGATCTTCCTTTCAAAGTATATTTAATTGTAATCGGACTTTTCATAGTGTTGGTATCAAGAAGAAGCCGATGGAAGTATAGCAAGTAGTCGTGTCACTCATTGCATTTTTATTGCATTTTTAAAATTTAGATTATGTGGCTATGTTGCTCTTAACTGGTTAAAAAGCCTTTAAAATCGTCTATATGCGTTAATACTCCGTACTGTCTGTCTGGAGTTTGAATAAATCGAGTTGCTTAAAAAAAGCCAGTGTTTATGCGGGTTTCAGCGATTTCGATTAGTCTTTTGATAACAAATTGATAACAGTCATAGCAAGTGCCATTATTCTTGTTATCCAGTGGTTTATGGGTAACGGAACAATTAACAGGTGGCTTGCAGACTAAAGTTCGGAGCTTGGCTCTGAACAAATTCCATATTATAAACTAAGCCCTTAGCTGTGGTTAATAACCATAGTTAAGGGCTTTTTTGTCGTTGCCAAAGCATCTGTAGGGAGCTGCCAGTGGCAGGTCCTGTAGGTGCTTATTTATCTTTCAAGTGGTCTTTGAATGCTTCCACGAGAGCGTCACTTAATTCCTGTGATGGAACTTTTGCCCAACGCTGTGTGGTGTCGAACTCTGGATAATGGTAACGCCAGTTATCGTATTCTTCTCTGTTGATTTCTTCGGAAGATAGCTTGTCTGCCTGTTCTTTCCAAGCATACAGCATTTTGAGGAGTTCATATGCTTCTCTGCCTTTGTCCTTGTTGACCTTTAAGCATACCTCTCCGTCTGCTTCACTGACAGTAAGACCGTAAATATCTTCAAGGGTAAACAGAGTGTGCATAAGACCGATATAGCTGTCTATGTCAGGAACATCAAGAGCCTGTGGAGAAACATCAAGCACCTGTGCCAATGCATTTGTAAGGTCTGCTTTCGGTTTGCGTGTACCAGTTTCGTACTGTGCCAAACGCACATCAGCACTCTTTTCTGGAAAACCGATTGCTGTACCGAGATACTTTTGTGTCATACCACGCATTAGTCTGAAAAAATGTATTCTTTCGCTGATAGCCATAATGATACGCTCCTTTTATATTTAGTGAAATAAGTATAGCAGAAATGTTTAGTGGAAGTCAAGAAAAACCGAAACAAAAATGTTTAATATTTTCTTTGCAACCACTTGACAATAGCAAATATGTTTAGTAAAATAAATTACGAATTAAACAAATATGCTTAATGCGACAACTGAATGACCGTCCGAAAAGCCAAACCGCCAAGACCTCGTCGGAGCAAGTTCCGTATCGTTCGCTTGTGTGCAAGCACAAAAGCTCATTCGCTGCACTGCTCCTCCTCTTCCCCAAAAGTCTCCGACTTTTCGGGAACCCCTATACGAGCGAGCGCCTGATGTACTGCGGTGCATTGGGACAGCACAGCGCCTGCCGACAAGCAGGAGTGCCTGTTGGAACTTTAACACGGAGAAAGCGGCAAGCAAAAAATTATTTTAAGAAAGGAAGAAAAAGGATATGGAAAACAGATTTATCCGAGCCGAAGATGTGGCTCAGGAACTAAACGTATCAAAACCTTATGCATATAAACTCATCAGACAATTAAATGAGGAATTGAAAGCAAAGGGCTTTATTACGATTGCAGGGCGTGTAAATCGCCAGTATTTTTACGAAAGGCTCTACGGAGCAGGAAAGGGGGAAATGTAAATGCCGGTATTTAAGAATGAAGATAACGGTACTTGGTATGTGATGGCAAGGTATGTGAACTGGAAAGGGGAACGCAAGCAGAAATGCAAGCGTGGCTTTGCTACCAAACGAGAAGCACAGGAATGGGAAAGAATGTTCAAATTGCAGACTTCTTCAGACCTTGATATGAGTTTTGAAGCCTTTACGGAGCTTTATATCAATGATGTGAAGAACCGTTTGAAGGAAAACACGTGGCTTACCAAAGAGCATATCATACGCACAAAGATACTTCCGTATTTCGGGAAACTGAAAATCAGCGAGATTTCCACAAAGGAGATTATTACTTGGCAGAATGAAATGCTTGCCTATCGTGATGAGAAGAAAAAGCCTTATTCACAGACGTATCTGAAAACGCTGCACAATCAGTTGTCCGCCATTTTCAATCACGCTGTCCGCTACTATGAACTGCGTTCCAATCCTGCGGCAAAGGTGGGAAATATGGGACGTGAGGAACACAAGGAAATGCTGTTCTGGACAAAGGAAGAATACAAGAAATTCTCTTTTGAGATGATGGACAAGCCTGTTTCCTTTTATGCGTTTGAAATGCTTTACTGGTGCGGTATCCGAGAGGGCGATGATGATGATAAAATAAGACTAAATCAACGGAAACCCAGTAAATACAAGGGGTTGAGGCGATTTGGTCCTGAAAAAAACTTGCAACGAATCAACAAATTTATGAAGGAAAGGCCTATCTTTTATAAAAACCTTATTCAGATGAAAGAAAATATTCGCTTTTATCTGAGATGCTTTTACTGTATCACGAAAGTGATGATATTACAATTTAATAGCGAAAACAGGACCGAATTAGCTCGTAATGGATGAAAATCTGTTTAGCTGATTCGGTCATTTTTATTGATTGAAAGGTGATGAAAAAATGGCTAGAATTATTTCTATTGTAAACCAAAAAGGGGGAACTGGAAAGTCCGCATGTACAGCTAATTTAGCAGTAGGATTAGCACAAAAAAATATGAAAGTGTTAATCGTTGATGCCGATCCACAGTCTGATGTATCCGCAGGATTTGGATATCGTGATTGTGATGACAGTAATGAAACACTTACAGTTCTTATGGATGCAGTAATGAAAGATGAAGATATTCCTTCCGACTGTTATATCAGACATCAGGCAGAGGGGATAGACATTATCTGTTCTAACATTGGACTGGCAGGTACGGAAGTACAGTTGGTAAATGCAATGAGCAGGGAATATGTATTGAAACAGATTTTATATGGTATCAAGGATCAATATGATGCAGTCATCATAGATTGTATGCCATCATTGGGAATGATTACGATTAATGCGCTGGCTGCATCGGATGAAGTTCTCATTCCGGTTGAAGCGTCCTACCTACCAATCAAAGGATTGCAGCAACTGTTAAAAACAATCGGCAAGGTCCGTAAGCAGATCAATCCGAAGCTGCAAGTAGGAGGTATTTTGTTTACGATGGTCGATGCTCATACGAATGATGCCAGAAATAATATGGAGCTTCTCAGAAATGCATATGGAAGTCAAATCCATATCTTTGATAATTATATTCCATTTTCTGTAAGAATGAAGGAAGCAGTCAGAGAAGGACAGAGTATTTTCTCTTATGATCCGAAAAGCAAAGCTACAGAGGCTTATCGGAGAGTGACGGAGGAGGTGCTAGAAGATGCCATCTAAAAAAAGAGCAACTCCCGTTTCCTTACAGCCGCTTGATGCATTGTTTGGAACAAACGAAGAGTCAATCAATGGAATTAGTGAGATAGCAATCGGAAGTCTTCATCCATTTCCGAATCATCCATTTCAAGTAAGAGATGATAAGAAAATGGAAGAATTATCAGAAAGTATTATACAATACGGCGTATTGGTTCCTGGCATTGTGCGGTTGAGAGAGTCTGGGGGTTATGAGTTGGTAGCAGGTCATCGGCGAAAACGAGCATGTGAACTTGCAGGATTAGAGAAAATGCCGGTTATCATCAAAGATCTTACGGATGATGAATCAACGGTGATTATGGTAGATTCCAATATTCAAAGAGAAGAACTCTTAATCAGTGAAAAAGCTTTTGCTTATAAAATGAAATATGAGGCATTGAAACGACAGGGTAAGAGATCCGATTTAACTTCTTGCCAAGTTGGCAAGAAGTTGGCGGCAGAGGAAGTCAGTCAGAATACTGAAGATAGTTCCAGACAAATATTAAGATATATTCATTTGACATTGTTACTTCCCGAACTGTTGGAAATGGCAGATGATAAGAAACTTCCTTTTAACACGGCTGTTGAAATTTCATATTTGAGAAATGAAGAACAACAGGTGTTACTTCAGTATATGAGTAATCACAATATGGTACCGTCCATGAAGCAGGCAAAGGAATTGAAACAGATTTCAAAAGAACGGATGTTGACGTATTCAGAGATTGACCAGATTTGCATGAATGAAAGTACTGAAAAAGTTCAAGTGCAGATTCCGGCGAAAAAGTTGAAACAATATTTTCCAGAGACATATACAAAGACTCAGATGGAAGAAATTATATTTATGCTTCTGGCATCGTGGGCAGAAAGAGAGGGTGAAGAATGAGCAATGAAGATATGGCAAGTAGAATACAAGTCTATAGGAAAAAGATAGAAAAGATACGTGTTAAACAGATGAAAAGAGAGAAGTTTAAACATTTGTTGAAAACATTAAGATTATCAGCAGGAAGAAAGTGAAAGTATGGCTTTAAAAAATGTACGAAGATATGATGCGAACGGAAGGGAGCTTACGGAGAAAGATCTGGAAACCTTTCGATTGGATTCTCCTGTGGTTAGAGAAATATTGGCAAACCTCAATCGGGAGGTGACGGAAGGAATCAGACAGAAGGAGAAAAAAGGTGACGATTGAAGATGTAATTAAAAAATCAATTCTGCCGCTGGCATTTATGGTATTCTGGTTTTGGATGACAAAAACAATTATGAAAGTCAGCGGTCAGACAGATTGGTTCTGGTGGATATTTATTGCCGGATTACCATTTGGAATACATAAAATGCGGCTGATTCTAATCCCAAGGGGAATGGATACCACAGCAACACTTGGTATGGCTGCATTAAGTGTCATCATTGGAGCATTGATCGGAAGTATCATGATTCCAGTGTATGTGATCAGAGCGATATACGTTTTTATACGGTATATCATTGGAAAATAGAAGATTAGTTTGATAAGAGGCAGGCTTGCGAAAACAAAAATCGTAAGTCTGCCTCTTTTTTTGTGCCTAAAAACAGGCAATTCAGGGTAAATCCCTTTTGCAAATATTAGTTTGGAGGATTTTATTATGAGAGAACGCATTGAAAGCAAGCATGTAACAAAAGAAATCAAAAGTCAGATGCCGGTAATTTCACCTGAGATTATCAAAGAAAGAGGTTGTACGTTTTGTCCGTATTATCTTGGAAGTTATGAGAAACAGCCACGCTGTATGATGAAAAATTGTGCCTGGGATGATGAGAATGAGCGTTTCCATCCGATTCTTCGTAGATTGATTCCATTTTACAAAGAGAAGATGGAAAAAGCGGAGGAAAAGTTCCTGGCAGTGAAACAGATTTATACAACTCTTTTAAAGATGTTTGCAGATGAAATGAAGCAGGAAGAGTTGGAAAAAGATGAATGTTACGGATGTGCCTATGGAAAATGTGGTCCATGTATCGGTATCTGTTACAAATCAATGAAAGTATAGGAGGGTTAAGCCAATGAATACAACAATTATTTCCGGGAGATTGGTAAGAAATCCTGGATACAATGAAGTGGAGAATGAAAAAGGACTTCATAAGATTGCCAAGTTTGTTCTGGCAGTCAGAAGAAATTATTCTGATGAAGTCAGTTTCATTCCGGTAAAGGCTTTTGCAAAGAAAGCAGAATTTGCCAGAGATTATCTGATGCAGGGAACGAAGGTCATGGTGGAAGGCGAGATTGTCACGGGTAATTATGAAGATAAGGATACCGGGAAAAAGATTTATACCACCGAAGTGTATGCAAACCGGATTGAATTCGCAGGTGCAAAAATGGTTGACAGACCACCATTCCCAGAAGATGCGGAAGGGTTCTTAGAGATACCGGAGGGCATGGAAGAGGAAATGCCGTTTAGATAGAGGAGGATAAAAGATGGTTTCAGTAGATCAGGTGTATATGATAGGGCATATGAAAAATGCCGATGGAAGTATCAATAACAAAAATGTAGTGCTGTCAGCAGCATGTGAAGCAGCGGAACTATTCCAGTGCATGATGGCAGTAAATCAAAAACTGGAGGACTGGCAGAGATTCAATCACACCTTGGAGATGCATCTTAGAAGTGTGGAATGTGAGAAAATCCATGATATCTGTCAGGCAGTATATGGGATGAAACATCCGTCCAATGAACTGGAAGGATTGTATCTGGCAAGGGAGGATGAACAGATATGCCTGCTGTATTATCAGGTTTTCGTGGGGATGTTGGAAATCAATATCAATTCAGCTGAAGTGCTGTACAAACAGAAGGAGAAAACAATCAATGAGTAAGATGGAGTATATGCCGGTAGATTGTCTGCAGGTGCCAAAGGTGCTGTTCCAGATGGAAAAATACAAAAATCTGTCAAATACAGCAAAGATTTTATACAGCTTATTTCTGGATCGTTTGAAATTTGCGGTACAGAATGGCTGGGTAGATCATAATGGAGATCTGTTTGTTGTCTATCCGAAAAGTGAAATGAAGAAAAATCTGAATATGACCCGATATGGAGTAGATCAGGCTGTACAGGAACTGGTTCAGGTTGGAAAGCTGGTGCGTATTATTCCGAATAATGGAAAAGCGAACCACTTTTATATCAACGATATTTATGAAAATGAGATGGAGGAAGAATCAATGATGACATTAGACAGAATTATGGCAAATATGCCACTGGAAGAAAGAGAAATTATCATGGACAAGATGGTGGCAGCATCCAGAGATATTCTGAAAACTATTGTAGATATGGGGTATCTGGATGAGTATGATTCAGAACCAATGGAAGGTGAAGAACAGGAGGATTTTGAGGATCTGGAAGAAGAGGATTTCCCAACGTCTGGTTTTGAGTTGGAATGAACCTTGCATTTAAATATCTGCATGAAAATGAAGAAGATTTTAAAAGAGTAAGAAGACTTCAGCAATATCTTCACAGACAGTATAAAGACTGTTCAAGAAAGAGATATAGCATTATCCTGGAAGCACTTGCTTACGCTATTGATTATGATAAGAGTTTTATTTATGACTTGAGCATGGCAGATAAGAAGTTAAAAAAAATGTATCTGGAGGATTTTATGGAGGGATTCGATTATGCTTTGTATGATTCACGTTATGAAGAAAACGAAGCCGAAGAATAGGAAATAAGTTATGGCAGATTTTGAATATTTCAGAGCAGAAGAATCTGACCAGTTTTCTTTTTTTCGGATACCCAAAGCTCTGTTCACAGAAAAAGAGTTTGCAAGCCTGTCCACAGACGCAAAGCTCCTTTACGGAATTCTGCTTGATCGAATCAGCCTATCCAAGAAAAATGGCTGGATCGACAGTGATGGTTATGTCTATATCATTTACACAATCGCAGAATTACAGGAGCTGTTGCGAATGTCGCATACGACAGTGACAAAGCTTCTTTATGAGCTTGACAGTGTGCATGGCATTGGATTGATCGAACGGTATCGGCAGGGGAATAATCGTCCTTCTGTCATATACGTGAAAAATTTTGTGAAACGGAGCAGAGGAAAGCCAGTAAGATACTTTGCTTCTGGAACGCCAGAAACTGGAAATCCAGACTGCAAGGAATTGGAAATCCGGATTGCAAGAAACTGGAAGTCCGGAACGCAAAAAAATAGAAGTCCGGACTGCAAGAATCTGGATGGAAGTAATACTAAGATAAATAAGACTGAAAAGAATCATACTGATAAGAGTAAGGGCAATACTCCCACTTTGGAAGAAAAATTCAGTCAGTATGGTAGATTTAAAAATGTTGTTCTGTCGGAAGCTGAACTGCAGGAGCTGATGACGCTATTTCCATGGGATTACCAGAAACGGATTGATCATCTTTCTGTTTATATGAAATCCAGTGGAAAAGCATATCAGAACCATTTTGCAACAATCTGTCTTTGGGCAGAAAGGGATGGAACCAGGGCAGGAATGGACAAATATGAATTTCAGGAAGGAGAAAGCCTTTAATGAAAAATAAAGTGGTTGAAGATTATGTGGACGAAGATGGGTGCCTTCATTGTGGTATCTGTAGAAAAAGAAAACAGATGAAGGTCAGTCTGATGGGATTTGAGCATGTAGTGTCCTGTTTGTGCGAATGCGAGGTAAAAGCCAGGCAGGAACTAGATGAGAAGATGCAGTGGGAAGAAGCACAGCGGCAGCTTTATCAGAGAAAATCCGTCGGACTCGGGAAAGAAGATTCTGGGAATGGAAATTTGAAAATGACAACGGAAGCAACCAGAAGATACTAATTGCCAGGCAGTATGTAGAAAACTGGACAGATATGAAGAGAAAAAATGTAGGACTGCTTTTGATGGGACCTGTTGGAACCGGGAAAAGTTTCTTTGCAGGTTGTATTGCAAATGCACTTTTGGAACAGGGAGAACGTGTCATGATGACAAATTTTTCCAGGATCCTAAATGAAATGACCAGCTATCAGGCAGATAAGAACCAGATTATACAAAATCTTGTGGATTATCCGCTGCTGATTATTGATGACTTGGGAATAGAACGAAATTCCGAGTTTGCTTTGGAGCAGGTCTATAATGTGATAGACAGCCGTTATTGTAAAATGCTTCCGCTGATCGTAACAACGAATCTGGGACTGAATGAAATGAAATCTACAGATTTAGATACTGCTCATCAGCGTATTTATAGCAGAATACTTGAAATGTGTGTTCCCATCTATTGTGGTGGAGAAGATAAGAGAAAAGAAGAAGGGACAGAAAAACTCGTACAGGTGCAGAACCTGATTACCGGTTAATCTGTCTTTTTTCATTAAAGGGGGTGATTGCCATGATTACAGATCTGGACAGCAGTTGAATCGCTGAAAGGAGGGAAAAGTCATGCAGGAAGAGGTAACTCAGAAAACGGTCACGTTCTGTATTCGGACTACTAAGATTACGGCAGACCTGTTGAAAAAGGTTCTTGTTGCGTATCTGCGTCATCAGAAGCAGAAATCAGTAGAGAAGAAAGCACAGAAAAATCAGCCAAAACAGGGAAAGGTCACGGTAAAAGAGCTGGCAAAACAGAATGCCGGGATGGTCAATATCGAGATCACGGACAAAAATATCAAGTCCTTTGAACGGTATGCCAGAAAATACGGGATCAATTATGCTCTGAAAAAAGACAAGAGCAAAGAGCCTCCGGTTTATCTGGTATTTTTCAAGGGACGTGATCAGGATGCCCTCAATGCTGCTTTCCGTGAGTTTTCCCAGAAACAGATTCAAAAAGCGAATAAGCCTTCCATTCATAAGCGTCTTGCAGCTTACCGGGCAATGATGCCAAAGAAATCGAAGGACAAAGTAAAGAACCGGCATCAGGAGCAGAGCCGATGATGAAACAACACGGCAATAAGCTGATGCAGAAGTGGAAGAATAAGGCTGGGGTCAGGCTGTCCGCCCTGGATAAAAAGAAACTGGTTCTTACGAATCTTCCCTATGTTCTGACCGCTTTTTATGCGGACCGGGCCTCCTGCTTATACAGGAGAAGTCCCGGAGAAGATATAGGGAACAAACTGTTATATGCGATGGAACATGCAGATCGGATCTTTACAGGAATTCTGCTAAGTTTTGACCTGAGAGACCTATTGGTTGGAGTTACTGTCGCAGTTATTTTGAAACTATTGGTTTGGCAGAAACAGTCAGATGCAAAGAAACTCCGGAAAGGAATCGAGTATGGTTCAGCCAGATGGGGAACTGCAGAGGATATCAAGCCTTATATGTCAGATGATCCATGGATGAACATTCCACTGACAGCAACAGAAGCACTGACGATGGAGAGCAGACCGAAGCAACCGAAATATGCAAGAAATAAAAATATTGTAGTTATCGGCGGCAGTGGTTCCGGTAAGACACGTTTTTTCGTAAAACCATCGGTCATGCAGATGAACTGTTCCATGGTCATTACAGATCCCAAAGGCACTCTGATCGAGGAGTGCGGGAAGATGTTAGCAAAGGGACCGCCGAAGAGGGATAAAGATGGAAATGTCATCAAAGATAAATCCAGGAAAGTGGTATATGAGCCTTATGTGATTAAGGTTTTGAATACGATCAATTTTTCTAAATCCCTTCATTACAATCCATTTGCTTATATACGGTCTGAAAAAGATATCCTGAAGCTGGTGACAACAATCATTGTAAATACCAAAGGCGAAGGGGAAAAAGCTTCCGAAGATTTTTGGGTGAAAGCAGAGAAATTGCTGTATACAGCACTGATTGCTTTTATCTGGTATGAAGGTGATGAAGAGGAAAAGAATCTGAATACTCTTCTGGATCTTTTGAATGAAAGCGAAACCCGTGAAGAGGATGAAACTTACCAGAATCCAGTGGATATGATGTTCCAGGAACTGGAAGAAAGAGATCCGCAGCACTTTGCGGTCAGACAGTATAAAAAATACAAAATGGCCGCCGGCAAAACGGCGAAGTCGATTTTGATTTCCTGTGGTGCCAGACTTGCCCCATTTGATATCGCAGAGCTTCGTGAGATCATGTCTTACGATGAAATGGAGCTGGATAAGATCGGAGACAGGAAAACAGCCTTGTTTCTGATTATGTCCGATACGGATACCACATTCAACTTTGTGATTGCGATGTTGCAGTCACAGCTTTTCAATCTGCTTTGCGATAAGGCAGATGATGAATATGGTGGAAGACTTCCGGTGCATGTGCGTGTCATCGCTGATGAGTTTGCCAACATCGGACAAATTCCTCAGTTTGACAAGCTGATCGCAACTATCCGAAGCAGGGAAATCTCTGCTTCTATTATTTTGCAGTCACAGAGTCAGTTAAAGGCAATGTATAAGGATAGTGCAGATACCATTCTGGGCAACTGTGATACGACTTTATTCCTTGGTGGGAAAGAGAAGACCACATTAAAGGAAATGAGTGAGCTTCTGGGTAAGGAAACCATTGACCTGTATAACACTTCGGAGACGAGGAGTAATCAGAAGTCTTTTGGATTGAATTACCAGAAAACAGGCAAACAGCTGATGACAGAAGATGAGATTGCAGTCATGGATGGAGGAAAATGTATCCTGCAGATCCGTGGTGCCAGACCATTTTTCTCGGACAAATATGATATCACGAAACACAAAAACTATCGGCTTCTTGCAGATGAAAACGAGAAGAACCGATACAAAGTTGAGAAAGAGTTAAATCCGCAGTACACACCGAAATCTGAAGAAGAGGTGGAAGTAATTCATGTAGAACTGTCGGAGTAACCTTGGGAATGAACGAAAAATAATGAGGAAAGGAATAACTGACATTAGGTGCGCCGGCTTTTTAGTCGGTGTTTTTTCATTCCCGTAACACCTGAAAAAAGTCAGTTTTGGTGAATGTATATGGCGTTTTTTAGCAGTGCAATTACAACTTTAAAAACTCTTGTAGTCGCAATCGGTGCAGGTCTTGGCGTGTGGGGTGTCGTAAACCTTCTGGAAGGATATGGGAATGACAATCCCGGCGCTAAGAGCCAGGGCATCAAACAGCTGATGGCTGGTGCCGGAATCATGCTGCTGGGAACTACCCTGATTCCACAGCTGGCAACATTGTTCTCTTAAGAGGAGTAGTAGATGAACACCATCATTGAGAGAATTACGGAAGCGATAAAGGATATCCTGATCGGGCTTATCAAGTCAAGTTTGGATAACATGTTCACGTCTGTCAATGAGCAGGTGGGAACCATAGCCGGGCAGGTGGGACAGACACCGCAGGGATGGAATGCAGGGATTTTAATCTGATTCAGAATTTATCCCAAACAGTGATTGTCCCCATTGCGGGACTGATCATCACCTTTGTCCTGTGCTATGAATTGATCACGATGGTAACACAGAAAAACAATTTCCATGAATTTGAGACTTACAATATTTTCCTCTGGATCTTCAAAGCGTATGTAGCTATTTATCTGGTGACAAATACGTTCAATATCACGATGGCGGTCTTTGACGTTGGCCAGCATGTGGTCAACAATGCCGCCGGAGTAATTTCCGGAAACACAGCAGTGGACGCATCGGAAGCAATCACAAGGATTGTGGATGCACTGGAAGATATGGAACTGGGGGATTTGTTCCTGCTATCCATGGAAACGATGTTGATCAGTGTTACCATGCACATTCTGTCAATTATCATTACGGTAATCTTGTACGGCAGGATGATAGAAATTTACCGCGCGTCCAGAAGCGCCGCTTTTCATCCAAAGGCGGTGTGCGGGCATTTTGGGAACCCGGCTTTAGCAAGCCGGTAAAGAAAAGTATCAAAGACGTGAAAAGCGTCACTTTAGCGTCATCCGATTTACCCCGGAGGGAAACCACAAGGGGGACAACAGCGTATCGGAAAAATCGCAAGTTGGGGAAACCATCTACCCACGACTGAGCGGCAAGACGCAACATTGTGAATGAGGAGCAAGGCTAAACTGCTTTAAGGGCAGTCCGAGGCGGGATACTCGACCCGGCGGCGCAGGATGGTTGTATTCGCCGTATGTCATAGCGGAATGTGACAGGTAAACACAGACCGCACGATACTTATGACAGCCAGCCGCAGTAAGCGGAAAAGGACGAAACCCCACTACCGACATCATAATACGCTTTTCCCAAAGTGTCTAACTGGAGATTGCCTAAACCGGAACGCCGGAACTATCCGGCTATGCGTAATGCCGCAAGGCGATAAATTTCAAGGGGTAAAAACCCAAGAAAGATGACGATGAATATCCGGCATGGCAACGGAGCCTCCGTAGTAGTCCGAGGGCGGGAAAGCCGTCTACATGGCGAAGGGAGGCAGGATGTCAACCAATTCATAAAAAGGAAAGGTGCGTGAGGCATTATGAGAAGTCCTGAAAATGTGTTGGAAAGCCTAAAATCCAAGGCGTGTAACAAGAGTTACAAGTACGAGCGGTTATACCGCAACCTGTACAATCCACAATTCTATCTGCTGGCATATCAGCGGATACAGGCGAAACCAGGCAACATGACAGCCGGAACAGACGGCAAAACCATTGACGGAATGGGAATGGCAAGGATAAACGCCCTCATTGAAAAGATGCGGGATTTTAGTTATCAGCCTAACCCGGCAAGGAGAACGTATATCCCGAAATCCAATGGGAAAATGCGTCCTCTGGGAATACCGTCATTCGACGATAAACTGATACAGGAGGTGGTGCGGCTCATCTTAGAGAGTATTTATGAGCCAACCTTTAGCGACTATTCCCACGGTTTCCGTATAAACAGAAGCTGTCATACGGCACTCAAATATGTGCAGAAATATTTTACGGGGACAAAGTGGTTCGTTGAGGGAGATATAAAGGGCTGTTTTGACAACGTAGACCATCATGTGTTGATTGCTATTTTGCGAAAGCGGATTGCAGATGAATATTTCATCGGTCTGCTCTGGAAGTTCTTGAAAGCTGGATATATGGAGGATTGGAATTATCACAATACTTATTCCGGCACTCCGCAAGGCTCCATCATCAGCCCTATCCTGGCAAACATCTACATGAACGAACTGGACAGTTATATGGCAGAGTATGCAGAGAAATTCAACTGCGGAAACCGCCGTAAAATCAATCCTGCGTTCAAGAAGAAATTGGATGTCTGCCGTGGGAAAGAACAAAGGCTTAAAAGAAATATCTCTAAAATGAGCGTGGAAGAAAAAGAGGGCTTAATTGCAGAAATCCGGGAACTGCGGCGTAGTCTGAAATCTATACCGTATAGCGACCAGATGGACGATAGCTATAAACGGCTTTGCTATATCCGATACGCCGATGATTTCTTAATCGGAGTTATCGGCAGCAAAGAGGACGCAGAACAGATTAAACAAGATGTAGGCTGCTTTATCCGGGACAAACTCCATCTGGAAATGTCCGAGGAAAAGACATTGATTACTCATGGACACGACGCTGCGAAGTTCTTGGGATATGAGGTCACAATCGCCAAAGGCGAACACAACAAAAAGACCAAAACCGGGGCTACCAGACGGGTAAACAATGGAAAAGTCTTACTTTATGTTCCCCATGATAAGTGGGTAAAACGACTGTTCTCCTACAATGCCCTCAAGATTAAATACGACAAACAAAATGGAAACAAAGAGGTTTGGGAGCCTGTCCGGCGCACTCGCCTGTTGCACTTGGACGATTTGGAAATCCTAAACCAATACAACGCAGAAATCCGTGGATTGTATAACTACTACCGACTTGCAAACAACGTGTCTGTACTCAATAACTTCTACTATGTAATGAGATACAGTATGCTCAAAACCTTTGCTGGAAAATATCGGACACGAATCAGCAGAATTATCCGCAAGTACCGTCAAGGAAAAGATTTTGTTGTGGAATATCCGAAGAAAAACGGCAAGGTCGGAAAGGTATTGTTTTACAATAATGGGTTCCGCCGGGACACTAAAGTAGAAAGCGGAAATCCTGATATAGTAGCAAGAATTTTTGAGAATTATGGGCGTAATAGCCTTATAAAAAGACTGCAAGCAAACAGGTGTGAGTGGTGTGGCGCAGAGAATGTGCCGCTTGAAATACACCATATACGAAAACTCAAAGATTTAAGTGGCAGAAAACAATGGGAAATCGCCATGATTGGGCGTAAACGCAAGACAATGGCACTCTGCATTGACTGTCACGATAAGTTACACGCAGGGAAATTAGACTGACATCTGGAGAGCCGGATACATCGAGAGGTGTAAGTCCGGTTCGGAGGGGAGTTCTCGGAAACCTACCATAGTGATATGGCAAGGCGCCGGGTTCTTACCCTACTTTATACTTCCATAGCACCAATTCCGTTTGCCACTATGACGAATAAGGAATGGGGCAATATCGGAAACAACTATTTAAAAGGCTTGTTCGCACTGGCATTTCAGGGATTCTTCATGATGGTCTGTGTGGGAATTTATGCAGTTTTAGTAAATGCAATGACCATATCCAGTGACCTTCATGCAGCAATGTTTTCAGTAGCGGCTTATACCGTGATTCTTGCATTTTCATTATTCAAGACCGGAAGCCTTAGCAAATCAATATTCAATGCCCACTAACGGGCAGGAAAGGAGCGCATACCATGGCGTATGTACCAGTACCAAAAGACCTTACCAAGGTCAAAACAAAAGTAGCGTTAAATCTGACAAAGCGGCAGTTGATTTTCTTTTCACTTGCCGCAGTTGTGGGAATTCCGTTTTATCTGTTCATGAGAAAACCAATCGGTTCCAGTATCGCTGCCATTCTGATGGTAACGATCATGCTTCCGTTTTTCTTCATGGCGATGTATGAAAAAGACGGGCTTCCCTTTGAAAAAGTGGTGGCAAATATCATTCGACAGAAGTTTATATGTCCAGCGGTAAGACCATATAAGACAGAAAATTTTTATCAGGAGATTTCCACCCTTGTAAAAAAGGAGGGTGTGCCGGATGGCAAAAAAGACAAAGCAGGAGGCTCAGCAGGAGCGTCTGTCCCTGGCGGAAAAAAGAAACCGTCAGGAAAGAAGAAACAAAAAAAAGCAGAAAAGAAAGAGAACAGGAAAAGCGTAGGAAGAAGCAGGAACGGGATCGTAGGAAACAGAAAAACATTCCTACAACTGCACAGCAGAGTATTCCGTATATTCGGATGCTGCAGGATGGTATCTGCCAGGTGACAAAGACCTTTTTCTCTAAGACAATTCAGTTTTATGACATCAATTATCAGCTGGCTTTAAATGAGGATAAGACCACGATATTTGAGAATTACTGTGATTTTTTAAATTACTTTGATTCTTCCATCAGTGTGCAGCTGTCCTTTATCAATCAGCAGGTGGATGTGGCTGAATTTGAGAAAAGTATTGATATTCCGGATCAGAACGATGACTTCAATGCCATTCGTGAGGAGTACCGGACCATGTTAAAAAATCAGCTTTCCAAGGGAAACAATGGTCTGGTGAAAACCAAGTATATCACTTTTGGAATCGAAGCAGAAAGCCTGAAGGTGGCAAGACCAAGGCTTGAAAGGATTGAAGCCGATATCCTGAACAACTTTAAAGTTCTGGGAGCACAGGCACATTCCTTAAATGGTCTGGAGCGACTGGAGATTCTGTATCATGTGTTCAACCAGGATCGGATTGAACCATTTAAGTTCCAGTACAAGATGCTGCCGGAAACAGGATTAAAGACCAAAGACTTTATTGCACCAACTTCCTTTAACTTTTCCAAGAATCAGACATTTCTGATGGGAAAGACCATGGGAAGCGTGAGTTATCTGCAGATCCTGGCACCGGAGCTTACAGACCGGATGCTTGCAGATTTCCTGGATGTGGATGACAGCATCAATGTCAATATTCATATCCAGTCCATTGACCAGAGTTCTGCGATCAAGATGATCAAGAGCAAGATTTCAGATTTGGATAAGATGAAGATTGAAGAGCAGAAGCGGGCGGTACGTTCCGGGTATGACATGGATGTGCTTCCATCGGATCTTGTGACCTACGGGGAAGAAGCAAAGAATCTGCTGGAAGATTTACAGTCCAGAAATGAGCGTATGTTTCTTGTGACAGTGTTGGTGATGAATACCGCAAAGAAGCGTCAGAAGCTGGATAACAATATCTTCCAGGTACAGGGTATCGCACAAAAATACAACTGTTCCTTAAAACAGCTGGACTATCAGCAGGAAGCAGCATTGATGTCCTGTATTCCACTGGGAGTCAATCGAATTGAGATTCAGAGAGGGCTTACCACATCGGCAACAGCGATCTTTGTGCCATTTACGACACAGGAACTGTTCCAGGAAGGGGAAGCTCTTTATTATGGATTGAATGCATTATCCAACAACATGATTATGGTTGACCGGAAGCGTCTGAAGAACCCGAATGGACTGATTCTTGGTACACCTGGTTCCGGTAAATCCTTCTCAGCAAAAAGAGAAATTACGAACTGTTTCCTGATTACGGAGGACGATATTATTATTTGTGATCCAGAAGCCGAGTATTATCCACTGGTGCAGGCACTGCACGGACAGGTCATCCGGATTTCACCGGTATCAGACCAGTATATCAATCCGATGGATCTGAACCTGAATTATTCAGAGGAAGATAATCCGCTGTCCTTAAAGGCAGATTTTATTCTGTCCCTGTGTGAACTGATTGTCGGTGGAAAGAATGGACTGGAACCGGTAGAAAAGACGATCATTGACCGTTGTGTGCGGCTGGTCTATCAGGAATATCTCGCTGATCCGGTGCCAGAGAAGATGCCGATACTGGAGGATTTATATAATCTGTTGCGGAAACAGGAAGAGCCGGAAGCACAGCGTCTGGCAACTTCATTGGAGATTTACGTTACAGGTTCCCTAAATGTATTTAATCATCGCACAAATGTGGACATCAACAACCGTATCGTATGTTTTGATATCAAGGAGCTTGGAAAACAGCTGAAGAAGATCGGGATGCTGATTGTGCAGGACCAGGTATGGAACCGAGTGACGATCAACCGTTCCGCTCATAAATCCACCCGTTACTATGTGGATGAATTCCATCTTCTCTTAAAAGAAGAACAGACAGCAGCCTACAGCGTGGAAATCTGGAAGCGATTCCGTAAATGGGGCGGTATTCCGACAGGAATTACCCAGAACATTAAGGATCTTTTAGCTTCCAGGGAAATCGAGAATATTTTTGAAAACTCTGATTTTATCTATATGCTCAACCAGGCATCCGGTGACAGGCAGATTCTGGCTAAACAGTTGAATATTTCACCAACCCAGCTGTCTTATGTAACCAACAGTAATGAGGGTGAAGGACTTCTGTTCTATGGAAATGTGATTATTCCGTTTGTAGACAGATTCCCGAAGAATTCCCTTTATAAGATTATGACAACCCGCCCGGAGGAAACAGCCGAAGCAGGGTAATACAGGAGGAGTAAAACAATGTTACAGGTAATTTCATATGGATTGACATTTTGTGGCGGTGCTGTATTTGGCATCGCTATTCTCTGTTTATTACAGGCAGGGAAAGGGTATCCGAAGAAGGAGGAGTAATCAGTGGCAGAACAGAGAATGAAAGTCAGGGATAAGAAAGTCCAGAAAATGACCAAGGATGGTCTGGTGGAAGAAAACCTGACGGATAAATCTTCTGTTCGTGTCAGTAACCGTGCCAGTGATGTGCAGATGGGAGGAAAACAGGGGGAAAAAGAAGTAAGCCTTGTGGATAAGTCTTCCCGCCAGTCTGAACGGAGTGGGAAAAATATTCGTCCCTCTGTGCAAAAATCCAGAGATGCACCGGAACTGATACGGGCAGAGAAGCAAAGTGAGGATCTTGGACAGAGTAGAAAACAGCAAAATAGAAAAAGAATCCGTGCTGAAGTCGGAAAAGAATCCAGACTTGCAGAAAAATCCGAAGCCGGACAGTCAGGGAGACTGAAAGAAAAACGTGCGGATCTATCAGAAAACAGAGGAGACAGCCGGAGAAATCAGACCGGTGGTAGCAAAAAGCCAAAACAAAAACAGCGTTTGAAGTTGCTTATGAGGAAACTGGTGCTTCTGTGAAAAATGATAAAGATATGGAGAAATTGAACCAGATGGATACGGATGGAGTCAATTTCCGACATCAGAAACAGAAGGAAAAAGCCAAAAAGTTTTCTTATGAGGAAGCAAAAAAGAAGAAGGAAGCAAAGCAGCATTCCAAGAAGGCACAGGTCTATCAGGCAAATGATGGAGAAGCTCCTGGAAAGAAGAAATCCCGCTTGAAGTTTGGCGAAGGGGAATCTGTGAAAACAGAAAAAACTTCTGTTGTCAAGAAAGCAGGAAGTGCAGCTTCCGCAGCATTGCACCGTGAGATCAGCAAAAATGAAGACGATAATGCGGCGGTAGAAGGTGCCCATAAGTTAGAAGAAAGCGGCGAAGGTGTTTACCGGCTGGAACAGAGAAGTGCCAGACGCAGGAAACAGAGGGCATTCAGAAAAAGAAGCAGACTTGAAAGACAGGAAGAGAAACAGACACAGGCGGCAGCCCGTCAGGAACAGAAGAAACTGAAAAAACAGATTCAGAAGCAACAGATCAAACGGGATTATGCCAAAGCGAAGCGAAGTGAACAGACAGTAGGAACAGCTACAAAAGGTACGATTGATTATATCAAGAAGATTGGCGGCAAAGTCACCAACTTTTTTAAAGAAAACCGGAAGGTGTATATCAGTGTAGCAGTTCTGATCGGATTGATGTTTCTGATCATAACGAATGTCACGTCATGCTCTGCAGTGTTTTTACAAAATGTGATCACTTACACCGGAACCAGTTATCTGTCATCGGATCAGGCAATCCGGGAAGCGGAACTGTATTACACACAGCTGGAAGCTAATCTGCAGGAGCGGATCAACAATATGGAATCTGAAGAACCAGGACATGAGGAATACCGATATAACATCGGACCTATTGAGCATGATCCGTTTATCCTGATTAGTTATCTGTCTGCAAAGTATGAAGAATTTACTTTTGAACAGGTCAAGCCGGAGCTGGACGCCTTGTTTGCAGAGCAATATCATTTAACTACTGAAGCAGTCAATGAGACTGTAACGGAGACAGCAACAGTAAGAGTTGGAGAATCTTTGGGACAGGTTGTGACCAGTGGATATTGTAACTGTCCAATCTGTTGTGGTATTTGGAGCGGAGGACCGACTGCCAGTGGAGCATATCCAACTGCCAATCATACCTTAGCGTAGATGCTTCCAATCCGTTTGTTCCAATGGGAACAAAGGTAGTTATGAATGGTGTCGAATATACCGTAGAAGATACCGGAGCTTTCGCAAGATACGGTGTACAATTTGATGTCTATTATGACAGTCATGCGGCAGCATCTGCACATGGACATCAGACCTGGGAATGTTATCTTGCAGATGATAACGGAAGCAATGAAGTCGAAGTGACCAGAATCAGAGATGTGGACACGCTGAATGTAACATTGACCAGTGGAAACCTGATGTCAATCTGTCAGGACAGGTTGGGATTTTTCCAGAAAGAACTGTTCAGTGCCTACAACGATACCAAAGGCAACCTGCAGATGTTTGCAACACCGGTTGATTTTAACTGGTATTCCAGTGTGACCAGCTATTATGGATATCGGATTCATCCAATATCAGGAGCAAATCAGTTACACAATGGTATGGATATCGGAGCACCGGAAGGGACAAAAGTAATGGCAGGGCTGACCGGAACGGTTACAACTTCTGCTTATAACGACAGCTATGGCAATTATGTTGTAATCAAGGACAGTAAAGGCTATGAACTGCGGTATGCACATTTAAGCAGCCGGAGTGTATCTGCAGGTGCATCCGTCACGAAAGGTGATGAGATCGGTCTTGTAGGAAATACCGGAAATTCTACAGGAAGCCATCTTCACATTGAACTTTTGAAAAATGGAGAGCGGTTAAACCCGATCTTTTATCTGGAAACAGGAGAAGGGACAGGCTTTGGTGGTAATGAATATACCAGTGAAGCAGCGCAACGTTTACTGGAAGAGGCTGCAAAATATCTTGGAACACCGTATGTGTGGGGCGGATATTCCCCAAGTGGATTCGATTGTTCCGGATTTGTCAGCTACTGTCTGGTTCATTCCGGGGTAAGAAATACGGGAAGGCTGACTGCACAGGGACTGTACAACATTTGTACGCCAGTATCCCAGTCAGAAGCACAGCCAGGAGATCTGATCTTCTTTACCGGAACCTACGATGCAGGAGAACCAGTAACGCATATTGGAATCTATGTGGGCAATGGTCAGATGATCCATTGTGGGCATCCGGTTCAGTACACGTCCATCAACTCTCCATACTGGCAGAGCCATTTCTATGGATTCGGGCGATGGTAAGGAAAAGGGCGGTATAACAGCCGCCCGGAAAGGAGAAGAGATGAAAAGTCTTGAAAAAGCAACGGCAGATTATGAGAAAGCCAAGGAAAAAATGGAAGCATCTAAAGCCAGATATGAAGCAGATTTAAAGCGGTTCAAGGCTGCGGAGATTGCAAAAACAGAAGCAGAAAATCTGGAAATTGTAAGAATTATCCGTGCAATGGATATGAGTATCCGGAATTGGAAGCTTTTAAAAAGAAAATGAAAAATGAGTTGCCCGGCAGGGTAGAAATACAGAAGGAGGAAATAAAAGCCGATGATGAATCTGGAAAAAATGAAACAGAAGAAGAGAACAAATACTAAAAGCAGGGTAAAAAAGAGTCTGCTTGCAGCAACGACATTTCTTTGCCTGACAACACCTTTGCTCCAGACACAGACTGCTTATGCAGCTGAGAATACCACGCCTGCAATCACGATTGAGAAACCGGATGGATGGAAACAGGGAGAAACAACCATTGCTGTTACGGTAGATGCCAGCCATATGCCGGAAGGTTTCTCAATAGCAAAGATTGAAGCAAAAGCAGGAAAAGATGGAAGCTGGCAGGATGTAACTGGAAGCGGAAGTATCACGATCACAGGAAATCAGACAGTGTATGTGCGTGTGACAGATGGTGATGGAAAGGTGTATGAGCAGAATCGTTCTATTAAGTGTTATGACACGGAAAAGCCGACACTCTCTGCTTCCCTGACAGATGGTGTGCTGACGATTCAGGGGAATGATACAGTATCCGGGATTACTGCAGTAACAGTTAATGGCACCACTTATACAGATCTGAAGGATGGAATGCTGAGAGTGCAACTGACACAGAAAGATTTTACTACAAAACAGATTGAGATTACGGTAACAGACGGTGCCGGAAATACTTCTGAAAAGTATGTGTTGCAGAATCCTTATTATGAATGGGCAAAGAAGCAGGCAGAGAAACAGAAAACCTCCAGTGACAGCAATGGTGCAATGGCAACTACGACCAGTGCAGATGCAACGGGAACTGAAAAAACAACGACTTCTCCGCTTCCGCAGGATGCACAAGCTTCTGAGCCAACAGATGCAAAAGGAACTGTGGATGATCGGACAGTGACAGGTATTGAGGAACAGCTTAATAAAGAAGGCGAGACAGCAGATTCTGTTACTAAAACAGCTACGGAAGGCACAAAAGAGTTTTATACCATTTCAACTAAGAGTGGTAAGGTTTTTTATCTGATCATCGACAATTCAAAATCTCAGGATAATGTGTATTTCCTTACAGAAGTCAGCGAGAAAGATCTGATGAACTTCACACTTTCTGATTCCGTGACACTTCCGGAAGTAGATACTGTTTATGCAGAACCAGAGAAACAGGCTGAAGAAGAAAAGCCGGAAACAACTGAGACAGCTGAGAAAGATAAGGTAGAGGATGAAATCCAGATGCCAGAAGATAAAAGTCCATTTGGAACGTATCTTCTGATTGCACTGATTGCAGTAGGAGCTGCGGCAGGAGGATATTACTTCAAAGTCTATAAACCAAAGCATGAATATGATGACGAGGATGAGATGGAAGAGGATGAAGATGAATCCGAAGATTCAGAATCTGAAAAGCGGGAAGTAGACGATGCAGATGAGCAGGAAGAAAGTATAGAACCAGAAATCCTGAGAGACGAGGATTTTGATGATGCTGTGCTGGAAGATGAAGAAGAGGAGCAGGAGTAAATGAAATTAGTGATTGCAGAAAAGCCATCGGTTGCGATGGCACTGGCTTCCGTGATTGGAGCCAGAACAAGAAAAGATGGCTACGTGGAAGGAAACGGTTATCTCGTTTCCTGGTGCGTAGGACATCTGGTTGGATTATGTGATGCATCAGAATACGATGAAAAATATAAAAAATGGAGATATGAAGATCTGCCGATTGTGCCGGAATGTTGGAAACACAGGGTATTGGAAGGCACGAAAAAGCAGTTTGGAATCTTGAAAAAACTGATGCGAGATTCCAAAGTAGATGAAGTAATCTGTGCTACAGATGCCGGGCGGGAAGGAGAACTAATCTTCCGTCTGGTGTATGAGCAGGCAGGATGCAAAAAGCCGATGAAGCGGCTCTGGATCTCTTCCATGGAGGAACAGGCAATTAAAGATGGATTTGCGTCATTAAAAGACGGTTCGTGTTATGACAGTCTCTATCAGTCAGCACTTTGCAGGGCAAAGGCAGACTGGCTGGTGGGAATCAATGCGAGCCGTCTTTTTTCCGTTCTGTATAACCAGAATCTGAAAGTTGGAAGAGTACAGACACCAACACTTGCCATGATCGTGGATCGAAATCAGAAGATCAAGGAATTTACCAAAGAAAAATATTATATGGCTCATATCAAGTTTGACGAGATGGATGCGGTCACAGAGCATTTTCAGAAAAAAGAAGATGCAGATAGAGTGGCTGCGGACTGTATGGAGCGTATGTGCGAAGTGGAAAAGGATGATGTGAAAGAAAAAACGGTCCGTCCTCCGAAGCTCTATGATTTGACCACTCTGCAGAGGGAAGCAAACAGAATGTTTGGTTATACCGCACAGCAGACATTGGATGCCGTGCAGGAGATGTATGAGCAGAAGCTGGTCACTTATCCGAGAACAGACAGCCAGTATCTGACAGATGAGATGGGAGAAAGCACTGAAACACTGATTCAGATGTTACTTGGGAAAATGCCTTATGCTGAAGGTCTGGAATATCACCCAGACGTGAGTAAGGTATTAAATTCAAAGAAAGTATCCGATCACCATGCGATTATCCCAACCATGGAAGTAGCCAAAGCAGATATTGGTGAACTGAAAGAACGAAACCGCAAGATTTTGTATCTGATCAGTGCCAGGGTTCTGACAGCAACTGCAGATCCTTATATTTATGAAAGCCATAAATGCCAGATCACCTGCAATTATCATACGTTTTATCTCACAGCAAAGAAAACAAAGCAGGAAGGATTCAAGGCGATCGAAAATAAATTGAAACAGTTCTTTGGCGTAAAGATTGAGAAAGAAGAGCCGGAGCTGGATATCTGGGCAGGCAAGCATTATGGTCCCTGTGATTCTTTGGTATCGGAGCATTTCACACAGCCACCGAAACAGTACACAGAAGATACCCTGCTTTCTGCGATGGAACGTGCAGGGAATGAAGAACTGACCGAAGATACAGAAAAGAAAGGACTTGGTACTCCGGCAACAAGGGCAGCAATCATTGAAAAACTGATTCAGTCTGGTTTTGTGAAAAGGGAAAAGAAAAATCTGGTGCCGACAGATGATGGTAATGTATTGATTACAGTTCTGCCAGATGAGATTAAATCTCCGAAGATGACCGCAGAGTGGGAAATGGCATTGAATCACATTGCCCAGAATACAGAGACAGCAGATGAATTCCTAAATGGGATTACAGAACTGATGCAGGAACTGGTTGCCAGGTATCAGGGAATTTCAGAAGAAAAGAAAAATCAGTTTCAGGGAAAGGCAAAAGGAGAAGTCATTGGCAAATGTCCCCGATGTGGAGCAGATGTCCAGGAAGGAAAAGTAAACTTTTACTGTTCTGACCGGAACTGTGCTTTTACCTTGTGGAAGAATGATAAATTCCTTGCAAGCCAGGGGAAAAAGATGGATAAGGCGGCAGCAAAGAAGTTCCTGTCTAAAGGAAAAATCCATTATAAGGATCTGGTATCCAGAAAAACAGGGAGACAGTATGAAGCAACTGTGGAAATGGTTGATCCCGGCGAGGGGAATGTGCAGTTCAATCTGATTTTTCACAACGATAAGTAGTGTATTGCAGGCAGTCCAAGGACTGTCTGTTTTAATACAATTATTATGAAAGAGAGGACTTTAGCATGAAGAAAAAAGGTAATTTTAGAAAAGTAGTATCTGGCTTGCTGGCAGGCATGACAATGCTTAGTACCGTGTTATCTCCGATGACTGCATATGCAGCGGAGATTCAGCCAGAGGAAAAACCGCCACTTTATGAGGAAGTGAAAGACCTTCTGGATGAAGATGAGGTGGTGACTGCCAAAGATTATGAAATCGAAACAGGCAGTGTATTTGATGTGAAATCAGATTACACAGGACTGGAAATCAAGGATGATAACAAGGTCAAAGTCACATTCGGGGAAGCAAAGAACGACAAGGATGAGGATTTTACGACAGATCATGCGGACACTTACAAAGCGGTCTATTATGTGGAACCGGTAAATCAGGAGCATCCGAAGTATCAGATCAGCCGAAAGCTGATTGTGCGTGAGAAAGAAACAGAAACGCAGACAGAAACTGCAGGGAGTGAAGCAGTAACCGAATCCGAAACAGCTGGCAGTGAACAGCAGACAGAGGAAGCGGAGGAGTCAGAATCAGACTCGGAAATTACCGATATTGATGCTGATGAATTTGATGATTTAGTCGAGCAGGCACAGAATCAGGATACCTATGATGAAGAATCAGGGTTAGAGCTTCACGATGTTTTGGAACAGGCAGGAGACAAAGGTGTGGATCTTGATTCTATGGAAGAGGGAGAGATTGCAACATTTGAAGCAGTTTCGGCTTATTCAGCAAGAAGTACACAGCAGGTAACAATCGAAAAAGGACCTCTGTATAGATATGCAGATTATAATCTTGGAACCTATCTGACAGAGCCGTACTATATCAGCTACGGAAGCGTCAGAGCAACTGCGTATTGTGTACAGCCGGCAAAACCAGGACCAGGATCTGGAAATTATACAATCACAAAAATTGGAGACAATCAGGCGTTAGCAAAAGTGTGTTATTACGGCACAGATGCCGCAGGGAGCGAAAGCTTTTTTGCGAATAAACACACGGATTTCTCAGAAGGAAAAAGATTCATCATTATTCACATGGCTGCATCATATGCCAATGGAAGCAGTGATGCATTCTATGGAACAAATGCTACAGGCGAGGCTTTGGCAAAAGAACTCTATAATTATTGTGTAAATAAGCCGGAAATACCAGATGTAGCGATGTCATTTTCCAAACCGAATGTAAAAGCTTATGTAGATGGAAATGTTCAGAGAACGGAGAACATTAAGTTCAATGCATCTTCCCAGCAGAAAATCACAATGGACTTACCAAAGGGAGTGAAGCTCCATAATGTATCTACTGGAAATGTAAGTGCGGCAGGTGCAAGCGTAACAATTGGAGGAGGAACCACGTTTTATCTTTCAGCGCCTCTGACACAGACAAAAGATGTAAGTGCTACTTTTTCTGCAAAAATGAAGGGTAGTATTACAAAAGATTATTCAGCATATAAACTGACTACGAATGCAAGTGTTCAGGACTTGGCATTTGTGTTTGGAGAAGGTGTCGCTGATGAAAAATATGTAAGCTTAAAGGTGTCCTGGATTGAACAGGCTACGATCGAAATCGTAAAGAAAGACGATACAGTGGATGTTAATCTTGCAGGTGCAGTATTCGGTGTATACAGCGATGAGGCTTGTACAAAGCTGATCACTCAGATGCCGGCAACAGATAAGAATGGAAAATCTTCTGTTACGATCATCAAGACACAGGATACTGTTTATCTGAAAGAGATCACAGCACCACAGGGATATGTAGTAAATGCAACGGCAACAAATGTAAAACTGCTAGCAAGTAAGACCTCAGCTGTAACCGTGGAAAATAAAGAACAGCTGGCAGAGCTTACCATTTATAAAGAAGGACAGGTTCTGACAGGAGCAGATGTCAGTGAAAATGGAACGGTATTTCAGTATGAAAACCGCAGACAGAAAAATGCAGTGTATAACGTATATGCCGGGGCAGATATCGTAACAGCTTATGGCACAAAAGTGTACAGCAAAGGTGACCTTGTAAAAGAAAACCTGACAACAGGTGAGAATGGTTCTGTCACACTGAAAAACCTGCATCTTGGAACCTACGTGGTAAAAGAAACAAAAGCACCGGACTCTTTCTATAACGGCAGCGAAGAAAAGTCAGTGACTCTGACTTATGCTGGTCAGAATAAAGAAGTTGTATTTGCAGATGTGACTTTTAACAACGAGAGACAGAAAGCAGATGTTTCCGTAGTAAAACAGGATAAAGACGCCAAGAAACCACTGAAAGGCGGTATTTTTGCTCTGTATGCATCCGATGATATCAGAAATGCAGACGGAACCGTTGTTGTGAAAAAAGGAACGCTGATTGAGAAAGCAACTACTGGTGCAGACGGAACTGCCAAATTCACAGCAGACCTGCCGATTGGATACTCCTATTCTGTAAAAGAAGATCAGGCACCGGAAGGCTATGTAAGAAATACAGAAGATGTGTATACGTTCAAGTTTTCTTACACTAATGATAAAGAAGCAACCGTATCTTTTGCCCATACTTTCAGCAATGACCGTGTGACAGCAAAGATCAATCTTTATAAAGTGGATAAAGAGACAGGAAAAGCAGTACCGCAGGGAGATGCCACATTGAAAAGTGCAGTTTATGGACTGTATGCCCGTGAAGATATCGTGCATCCGGACGGAGCAACCGGAACTATTTATAAAGCAGGAGAACAGGTAGCTTCTCTTACAACAGATGACAAAGGACAGGCTTCTGTAAATGGCTTGTATCTTGGCAAATATTATATCAAAGAGATTATACCGCCGACCGGATACCTGGCAGATACAGAAGAGCATGATCTTACGTGTAGTTATGAAGGAGATATGACAGCAGAAGTAAAAAGAGAATGCACTTCCAGTGAGCAGGTCATCAAGCAGCCATTTCAGATCATCAAAGCAGCCAACAATGGAAAGACCGATGCAGATCTGTTATCCGGAGCGGGATTCACAGTTTATCTGAAATCTTCCCTTACAAAGAAAGCAGATGGAAGCTACGACTTTGATTCTGCAAAACCTGTAGTGAGTGGAGAAAATGGAGCAACTGAGATTTTCACAGATGAAAAAGGGTATGCCTGCAGTATTCCATTATCATTTGGAAGCTATATCGTGCGTGAGACAACAACACCGCACAATTACAAGCCAGTTGATGATTTTGAAGTGAATATCACAGAGCATCATCCAAATGAGCCACAGATCTGGCGAGTGCTTCTGGATGAAGAGTTTAAGGCAAAACTGAAAATCGTGAAAAAAGACGATGAAACAAAGAAATCCGTCCTGATTGCAGGAACAGAATTTAAGGTATATGACCTGGACAACAAGAAGTATGTGGAGCAGGTAACAACTTACCCAGTGACAACTACTCACAAGTCCTATTTTACGGACAGCCAGGGATATCTGATCATGCCGAAGAATCTGAAGATCGGACATTACCGGATTGAGGAAGTCAACGCACCGGAAGGGTACACAATCAATAAGAACTATGTAGAGATTGCGGTGGATGCAAATACAGCATACCAGATGGATTCTGAGAGCGGAGATGCCATTATTACGGTAGACTACGAGAACCATCCGGTAAAAGGAAAGCTGACGATCTATAAAAAAGGTGAGATGCTGACCGGATTTAAAAAGGACTTTGTTTATGAAGAAAGATACCTGAAGGGTGCATCATTTCATGTCTATGCAGCTGAAAATATCTATACACCGGATTATCAGAAAGATGAAAACGGAAACAGACAGCTGATCTATGCAAAAGATGCACTGGTAACAACGGTAACGACCGGGGAAGACGGAAAAGCAGTTGCTGATAATCTGCCGCTTGGTTCTTACTATGTAGTAGAAAAGACTGCACCGGAAGGATTTGTCCTGAACCATGACAGATCGGATGTCGCATTTGTCTATGCAGATCAGGATACACCTGTAATCGAACAGGAAGTGACTGTTGGCGATGACCGCCAGAAAGTTGTAATCCAGGTAGAAAAACAGGATGCAGAAAATGGTACAACCGTAGCAGGGGCTGTCTTTGGTATCTATAACAAAGAGGATATCAAGGCAGATGGAAAAGTGATTGTGAAAGCAGATACACTCTTACAGAAAATGACTTCTGATAATGATGGTCTTGCAGCATGTACGCTGGATCTGCCACTTGGACAGTATTATGTGAAAGAGTTAAAAGCACCGGCGGGATTTGTATCCTCTGATGAAATTCTGAATCTGAATGCTTCTTACCAGGGACAGGATGTGAAGACAGTAAAACTGAAAACAGTGAAAAAGAACCAGCCGACAACAGTAGAAATCACGAAATCTGATGTAACAACAGGTGTGGAACTGGATGGGGCAAAACTCACCGTTCTTGATAAAGAAGGAAATGTTGTGGATCAGTGGATTTCTGTAAAAGATCAGCCACATGTGATCAAACGACTGACAGTTGGAGAGGAATACACACTTCGTGAGGAAATGGCACCTTATGGTTATCTGAAAGCAACGGATGTGAAGTTCACGCTGGAAGATACCGCAGATATTCAGAAAGTAGAGATGAAAGATGAAGTACCGACAGGACTTCTGATCATCAACAAAAATGGAGAGTTTTTGGATAAAGTGACACTTCTGGACAATGTAAAAGGTACTGTGGAGCATCTCTTTGAATATGTAACTGGAAGTCTTACAGATGTAACTTTCGATGTATTTGCTGCGGAAGATATCAAAGCGGCAGATGGTGTCAGTGAAGATTATTTCAAAGCAGATGAAAAAGTAGGAACCATTACTACGGATTCCAATGGTATTGCACAGATGGGAGATCTACCGGCTGGCAAGTACTATGTGAAGGAAGTAAAAACAGCCCATGGTTATGTGCTGGATAAAGAGCCGAGATATGTTGATCTTTCCTACCGTGATCAGGACACACCAGTCATTACTTATGATGAGAAATGGCAGAATGCCCGTCAGAAAGTAAAGGTTACGGTTGTGAAGAAAGAAAAAGATACAGACCGTGTCCTTGCAGGTGGTGTCTTCGGTCTTTACACCAGTGAAGATATCAAAAATGCAAAGGGCGAGGTACTCCTTGAGAAAGACAGTCTGATCGAGCAGCGAGTAACGGATGAAAAAGGACAGATTACTTTTACGGCAGATCTTCCGGTAGATGGAAAATACTATGTGAAAGAAATCTTTGCGCCGGACGGATTTGTTACAACAGAAGAAGTACAGGAATTTACCTTTGAATATGCCGGAGAAGACCAGGCAGAAGTAAGCTACGACTTTACTTTTGAAAATCAGCCAACCACAGTGGAGCTGTCCAAAACAGACCTGACAACAGGTAAAGAACTTCCAGGTGCACACCTGAAAGTAACGGATTCAGATGGCAATACAGTAGATGAATGGACTTCTACGGAAGAATCCCATGTGATCAAAGAACTGGTTGTTGGTAAGAAATACACCATGACAGAGACAAAACCGGCAGATGGATATGTCACTGCAGAAAGTATTACTTTCACAGTAGAGAATACAGCAGAGGTTCAGAAGCATGAGATGAAAGATGATGTGACAAAAGTAGAGATCAGTAAGACTGATATCACAGGAGAAACTGAGATTCCAGGTGCGAAACTGACAATTCTCGATGAGGATGATCAGGTAGTAGAGAGCTGGACTTCCACAGAGGAAGCACACTATATCGAAAAACTTCCAATCGGTAAATATACCTTACGTGAAGAGCAGGCACCGAAAGGATATCTTCTGACATCGGATGTTAGTTTTGAAGTAAAGGATACTGGAGAGATCCAGAAAGTAGCTATGAAAGATGACACTGCCAAGGGAAAAGTGATTCTCAATAAGACAGATAAATCATCAGGAGAACCGCTGAAAGGGGTAGAATTTGAACTCCGTGACAGCAAAGGAAAGGTACTGGAAACCTTAAAGACAGACGCTGCCGGTCATGCAGAAAGTAAGCTGTATGAGATTGCCACATTTAAGAACGGCAAATATGATACAGCAATCAAGTATTATCTGGTGGAAACAAAAACACTGGACGGATACACACTGGATCAGACCAAGCATGAAGTGACATTTGCCTATGCAGATGACAGTACACCGGTTGTAGAAGTTACCTTTAATCTGACAAATGAGAAACCGGAAGTTCCAGAAACACCGAACACACCGGATATACCACAGTCCAATGAAGAGACAAAGGTATCAAACGCACCGAAAACAGGTGACAGCACGAATATCTGGCTGCCAATCTTGCTTCTTGTAATCTCCACAGGAGGTATGGCAGGACTTTATATCAGCAGGAAAAGGAAATAAGGAAACTAAAACCAACGGTTATGATTGGGAGCTTCTATGTGAGGCTCCCTTTTTCATACAAAAAAATCACAGAAAGGAACAGAAAACTATGATGAAAGCAATGGAAAAAAGACAGGAAGCACGAAAAAACCAGGAGAAAACAGTAAAGAGAATGATGGCTTATCAGAAGAAAGCCGAGCAGATGGTCAGCAGAAAAAGAATGAACCATCACATGATCAGAAAGGGGTAAAAGCGTATGATGAACAGAAAAGAATTTTATGAATATGTCAAAGACAATGTAAAGGAGTATCTGCCAGAGTCTTACAGGGACGCAGAAATTAAACTTCAGGAAGTAGAAAAAAACAACGGTTTGAAGTTGACAGGTATTACGATTCCAAACGGAGATCAGAGAATCGTACCGACAGTCTATCTGGATTCCCTCTACCAGGAATATATCCATGGAAAAGATGTAGACTCTTGTGTTGGCGATGTGCTGATATGCGTATTGAGGCACAGGGAAAAGCAGAATTTTTTGATATGGGAGTTCCAGATATTCTGGATTATGAAAAGATGAAGGACAAATTACAGATGAGAATTTGTGATAAGGAATGGAATACCGATCTTCTTGCAGATAAAGTAGTCACAGAACACGGAGATTTTGCAGCTTATTATGCAGTAAATCTGGAGGAAAATGGAGAAGGGATCAGCAGTATTCCGGTAACTGTTTCTCTGATGAACGAGTGGGGAGTATCTGCCGAACAGATTCAAGCGAATGCGATGGTGGCAGACCGAAAACGTGGTGTCACACTTATGGATATGAATGAGATTATCAAATCTATGATTTTTGGTGAAGAACCAGAAAACCTGCTGAATGAAAAAATGGATATGGAAGCCATGGAAAACCCAATGTTCTGTCTGACAAACAAAGCTAAGATGAATGGAGCTTCCCTGTTACTGCAGGAAGATATTCGTAAACAGATTGGGGAATGCCTGGGAAGTGATTACTTTGTCATCCCATCTTCCATTCATGAAGTGCTGATTCTTCCTGATAACGGCATTTTTCAGGTTCCGGAATTAAATGCGATGGTACAGGAAGTCAATGAGACACAGGTGGAAAGACAGGAACAGCTTTCGGATAAGGTTCAGTTCTGTGATAAAAAGACCGCAGTAATGGAAAATGCTGAGCGTAGGGAAGCACGTTTGGAGAAAGAAAAAGCAGCCGAAAAAGCGGAAGTAAAAGGTGAAATCCATGGAAGACTGGAAAAAGCCAAGGCAGAGATCAAGGCAAAAGAGGCAGACAAAGTGCCAAAGAATAAGTCAAAAGATCTTGCCGCAGCATTATAAAGAGAAACAACGATGATTTTAAGGGGACTGTACTAAGCAGTCCCTGATTTTATGAAAAGGAGTAGCACATGGCAAATAAATTATATGCAATGGAACAGCTGACGGAAGAGGTGGCAAAAGATGTAGCTGCCAGTCCGCAGGAATGGATGCGGTTCCTAAACACTTCATCCAGACTGTACAAATACACTTTTCCAGAACAGCTTTTAATTTATGCACAGCGACCGGAAGCAACTGCCGTAGCATCCATGGAAATCTGGAATCAGAAGATGTACCGCTGGATAAAAAAGGGATCCAAGGGGATTGCCTTGATTGACAATACTTCCGGACCAAAAACAAAACTTCGGTATGTATTTGATGTGCAGGACACTTATAAAGTGCGGAATCTGGGAAAAGATCCACAGTTATGGAATCTTCCAATGGAAGGTGAACAACTGGTTGCAGATTATCTGCAGGAGCAGTTATCACTGGAAGATACAGAAGGAGGGCTTGCTGAAAGTCTGCATCAGGCAGCGAAGGAGAGTATGCAGGAATGGCTTCCAGATGCATTGGAAGAACTGAGACTGGATGTGACAGGGACATTTTTGGAAGAACTGGACGAACAGAATCAGGAAGTAGAATTCCGGGAACTGATGACCAATAGTGTCTGGTATGTATTACTAAACAGGTGTGGACTGGATGTACAGGAATATCTGGATGCAGAGGATTTTCGGCATATTACGGACTTCAATCAGCTGAAAGTATTAGGACATCTGGGAAGTGCAGTCAACGAGATCAGCAGACCAGTCCTGATGCAGATTGGACGATATGTGCTGAAGGATCTGGAAAATGACCTGAAAACGGTTGCAAAAGAAAAAGAAGTAGTTTATAATGAATTTAACACGTTAATTCGTGAAAGTATCAAAAAGAATGTTAGCAATAAAGATGAAAATAAGGAGGAAATAGTCAATGAGAGAGATCACTTACAGCCAGAACGGAGAGTATCAGATTCCAAATATCAGCCTGGAAGAGACGAGAGGAACGATCGGGAAATATGGAATGATGAGGAAAGAGTATCTGAGAAATCACAAGGTGGCGAGGTTCAACATTCTGACACTGCAGAACCGTCTGGACAGTCATCTGATGGAGATCGACAGTCAGGCAAGACAGAGAGTAGACAACCTGATGAACGAACTTCTGGAGAAAGATCCGGCACCGGACAAGATGGCAGACACAATGGCGTGGACCAGACACATGAACCAGATCAAAGCACAGGCAGAGGAACTGGTGATTCAGGAGATTATTTACAGTTAAGCCTGTTCCCAACAGAAGAGGAACAGTTAGGGGAAATAAGAAAAGCGGCAGCTGCATTAGAACAGCCTGCCGCTTTTCTTATTTCCGATGAAGTGGTAAATGATATTCTCCGCACGGGAAGCGGACAGAAAAATACACTGTTTCATATTACAGCAAGACTGATTGAAGGTCTGGATAATGAAGAAATGCGGAGTTTTCTGAAAGATGAATATGGAACTGGTGGCAAAGGATTTACCATAGATGGTCAGAAAATCAGTATCTGGTATGACAATGATGGTATCCGTATCCGGCGAGGGGACTCTGCCAGAAGAAACTTTGACCGCATGGTTACGTGGGAAGAAGCAGCGAACAGAATTCGGGATATGTATGAGGATGGAAATTACGTGGATAATTTGATTTCCAATAATGCCATTGAACAGGAGCAGGAAGAAATGACCAATCTTCTTGCACTTCATTTTCGGGATACTTGCAGAAACTGGGAAAAGAAACAATCATATTCAGACTGGCAGGATGTAGTGAGTGGAGCATGGACAGATCAAGAGGAAGCAGATGCGATTGTCTATCGTTTTGAATGGCTGCAGAAATATATGGATGAGAATCCGGGAGATTATCACCGCTGGGAGATTCAGCATAATCCGGAATATTTCCAACGCTTTCAGGATCTTCAGAGGGAGCGTTCCTGGGTAGACCAGAAATTTACGGTCGAACGTCCGGCACTATCCTTTATCACACAGGATGAAATTGACGCAGTGTTAAGAAGAGGCGGCATTACTGCAGGAGGACGTAACCGAATCTATGAGTATTTCATGGAACATCATGATATGAAAGATGCAGCTGAGTTCCTGAAAAATGAATATGGAACAGGTGGTTCTTCACCCGGAATACCAGGAGCAGATGCTTCTGACGCATCCCACGATGCAAAAGGATTAAAGCTCGGAAAAGGGAAGATTGGCAATTCAGAGGTAGAAGTTTTATTAAAGTGGAATAAGGTTGCAGAACGTGTTCGTCAGTTAATCCGCACAGATGATTATTTGTCACCGGAAGAAATGGAAAAGTACGAAGAGCGACAGGAAGCACAAAGACTGGCAGACCTGGAAGAAGCACAGCAGATGTTAGGAGAACAGCTGGAACAGGATACTTTTACAGCGGAAGATATAACGGATCTGCGACTAGTTGATTCAGAATATATGTCCGGTACCAGAACAAAAATCTATGATTTTGCTTGCAAAGTTAAGGGAGAAGAGAATCGACTTCAATACACATTAGAATATCATGATGATGGAGAAGGTTTCACGATTCATACGGAAAAAGATGATATTTGGGAGCGAATGTCAACACAAGAATTGGAACGTCTGGATGTAAAACTTGGACAAGAAGTACTTTATTATCATTATCACAACAAAACAGTAAATGCGGATACCTTAGATAAATTACGGGAAATCAAGGAAGAAATCATGGAGGAAGAGTCTTCCTATTTTACTGCTATTTCTAAACGTGTGTGGACAGATTATGATAAAAAAGAAAAAGAACTGTCGGGAGAAGTTGAGGTATCAGAAGAAAAAGAATCATTGGAAGAGATTAACGGAATAGCAGAACTGATTCCAGCAACGAACTTCCATATCACAGATGATGAACTTGGACAGGGAACATCGAAGGAGAAATTCCGAGCCAATATTATGGCTATTCAGCTGTTAAAAAAATGTGAGGATGAGAACCGCAATGCGACACCAGAGGAACAGGAAATCTTATCCAGGTACGTCGGCTGGGGAGGTCTTGCAGATGCATTTGATGAGACAAAATCTGCATGGGAGACAGAATATCTGGAATTAAAGACCGTCCTTACACCGGAAGAATATGCTGCAGCCAGAGCTTCCACATTAAATGCTCATTATACACAGCCGATTGTGATTGAAAGTATGTATCAGGTGTTGGAGAATCTGGGATTTACAAAGGGAAATATCCTGGAGCCATCTATGGGAGTCGGGAACTTCTTTGGAAAGCTTCCAGAGAATCTAAACCAGTCCAAACTCTATGGAGTGGAACTGGACAGCATCAGTGGCAGAATTGCTAAACTTCTCTATCCAGATGCCAATATCCAGATCAAAGGCTTTGAGAAGACGGATTATCCCAATGATTTCTTTGACGTGGCAATCGGAAATGTGCCATTCGGTGCATATAAGGTCAATGACCGTCAGTATGACCGCTACAATTTTATGATTCATGATTACTTTCTTGCCAAGACTATAGATCAGTTACGTCCAGGTGGTGTAGCTGCGTTGATCACAACAAAGGGAACTATGGACAAGGCATCACCGGAAGTCCGGAAATATTTGGCAGAGCGTGCAGACCTGCTTGGGGCAATCCGACTGCCGAACACAGCTTTTAAGGCAAATGCAGGAACAGAAGTCAGTGCTGATATTTTGTTTTTCCAGAAGCGTGAGAGTTTCACAAAAGAGATGCCAGACTGGGTGAATTTGGAGAGTGATGCAAATGGGATTACCATTAACAAGTATTTTGTTCAGCATCCGGGATTGATTCTCGGTGAGATGAAAGAAGTGTCCGGTCCGTATGGTATGGAAACAACCTGTGCTCCAATGGAAGGAGCTGATCTGGAATTACAGTTACAAGAAGCTGTAAAACACATCAGGGGAAGCATGGTAGCGGCAGTAGATATAGAGGCAGAACTGGATGAGATGCCAGAGAGTATTCCGGCAGATCCGAATGTCCGAAATTACAGCTATACAGTGGTAGATGATCAGGTATATTACCGTGTCAATTCTTTGATGAATCAGGTGAAAATGCCTGCAGCCACTGCAGAACGTGTAAAAGGCATGGTTGCAATCCGTGATACCGTTCGTGAACTGATCGCTATGCAGATGGAAGAATTTGTCACAGACGAAGAAATCCAGAAACAGCAGAAAAAAACTGAATCAGGTGTATGATACCTACACAGCAAAGTATGGAGTTATTGGAAGTAATGCTAACAAACGGGCATTTTCTGATGACTCTTCTTATTGTCTGCTGTGTTCCCTGGAAGACTTGAATGAAGATGGAACATTGAAGCGGAAAGCGGACATGTTCACCAAACGAACCATTAAAAAGGCGGTCGCTGTGACAAGTGTGGAGACAGCCACAGAAGCACTTGCTCTGTCCCTAAATGAAAAGGCTAAAGTAGATCTTCCATATATGGCACAGTTGACCGGAAAGACCGAAGAGAAAATCACAGAAGAGCTGGTTGGAGTTATCTTCAAAAATCCAGTGACAGACCAGTGGGAAAGCGGAGATGAATATCTGTCTGGAAACGTCAGAGATAAATTAAATACAGCGAGAACTTTTGCAGAGAATCATCCAGAATTCACACCGAATGTCCGTGCATTGGAGGCAGTTCAGCCGAGAGATCTGGAAGCATCGGAGATTGAAGTGCGTATTGGAGCCACCTGGATTGACCTTCGGATTATCAGGAGTTTATGGTGGAACTGCTTCATACGCCGAGGTATCTTGCACAGAAGGAAATACAGGTAAAATTCTCTGAGGTAAATGGTGAGTGGAGGATTACAGGAAAGAACGCCGACAGTCCAAGAAATGCGTTTGCCTATGCAACGTATGGAACGGAGAGAGCAAATGCCTACCGGATTCTGGAAGATACCTTGAATCTAAAAGATGTTAGAATCTATGATAAGGTCGTAAATGACAATGGGGATGAAGTGCGAGTTTTGAATAAAAAAGAAACTATGTTGGCATCACAAAAGCAGGATGCCTTGAAAGCCGCATTCCAAGATTGGATTTTCAAGGATCAGCAGAGGAGAGAAAGGCTGGTAAGCGTGTACAATGAGCGTTTCAATAGTATCCGTCCCCGTGAATATGATGGAAGTCATTTGACTTTCCCAGGAATGAACCCGGAAATAGAGCTTCGTCCGCATCAGAAAAATGCAGTCGCACATCAGTTATACGGTGATAATGTGCTTTTGGCACATGTAGTAGGAGCTGGGAAGACTTACGAAATGGTAGCGGCGGCAATGGAGAGCAAACGTCTGGGATTATCACAAAAGAATCTCTTTGTTGTGCCAAACCATTTGACAGAACAGTGGGGAGCGGAGTTCCTTCAGTTATATCCAGGAGCAAATATTTTGGTAGCAACCAAGAAAGATTTTGAACCAGCAAACCGAAAGAAGTTCTGTGCCAGAATCGCTATGGGAAATTACGATGCTGTTATTATTGGTCATTCCCAGTTTGAACGTATTCCAATCTCTGATGAGAAACAGGAAGCCATGCTTCAGAGGCAGATTGATGATCTGGAAATGGCAATCCAGAGTGCAAGGTATGAACAGGATGGTGGACGTTATACCGTCAAACAGATTGAAAAGACAAGAAAAACACTGCAGACAAGGCTGGAAAAACTGAATCAGAAAGAGAAAAAAGATCAGGTGGTTACGTTTGAAGAACTGGGAGTGGATCACTTGTATGTAGATGAAGCACACAGCTATAAAAATGCATTTCTCTATACAAAAATGAGGAACGTAGCTGGAATTGCACAGAACGAAGCACAGAAATCTGCAGATATGTTCAATAAATGTCAGTATCTGGACGAGATTACCGGAGGAAAAGGCATTACCTTTGCTACGGGCACACCGATCAGCAACAGCATGACGGAATTATATGTTATGCAGAGGTATCTGCAGAACAGTAAATTACAAAATATGGGACTTGGACTGTTTGATTCCTGGGCCTCCACCTTTGGCGAGGTAGTCACGAGCATTGAGCTTGCACCGGAAGGAACAGGCTACCGTGCAAAATCAAGATTTGCACGGTTTTATAATATTCCGGAACTGATGAATATGTTTAAGGAGATTGCAGATATCAAGACTTCCGATCAGTTAAAACTTCCTGTGCCGGAAGCAGAATATGAAACAGTGGTGCTGAAACCAACGGAACAGCAGAAAGAAATCGTAGAAAGTCTGGGGGAACGTGCAGAAGTTGTCAGAAACGGAGGGGTAGATGCCTCGGTTGATAATATGCTGAAAATTACCAATGATGGAAGAAAATTAGCATTGGATCAGCGTTTGGTGAACGAATTATTGCCAGATAATCCAGAAAGCAAAATATCAGTCTGTGCAGAGAAAAGCTATGAGATCTGGAAAGACACAGCAGCACAGAAATCGGCACAGCTGATTTTTTGTGACTTGAGCACACCGAAAGGTGATGGCAGTTTCAATGTTTATGACGACTTGAAGCAGAAACTGATGGAAAAAGGTGTACCGGAAAAAGAGATTGCATTCATTCATGATGCAAATACAGAAGCAAAGAAGACGGAGTTGTTTGGAAAAGTGAAATCCGGGCAGGTTCGTTTTTTGATTGGTTCGACAGCAAAGATGGGTGCTGGGACCAACGTGCAGGATCGTCTGATTGCACTGCATCATCTGGATATTGGCTGGAAACCATCTGACTTGGAACAGAGAGAAGGGCGTATCATCCGCCAGGGAAACCATAATAAAAAGGTTCATATCTTCCGGTATGTAACAGAATCCACATTCGACAGCTACATGTGGCAGTTGATCGAGAATAAGCAGAAATTCATTTCTCAGATTATGACCAGCAAAGCACCTGTGCGAAGCTGTGAAGATGTGGACGAAGCGGCACTTTCCTATGCAGAGGTAAAAGCTCTTGCAACCGGAAATCCGGCAGTAAAAGAGAAGATGGCATTAGATGTGGATGTGGCGAAATTAAAGCTTTTAAAAGCCAACCACATGAATAACCAGTATCGCCTGGAAGATGATATTGCAAGGAATTTTCCACAACAGATTGCAAAACTGACAGAAATCATTGACAGCTACAAGGCAGACATCGCTCATTATTCTGAGCATAAAATCACAGATCCAGAGCAGTTTACTATGGAGATTGGTGGCAAAGTGTTCACAGAAAAGAAAGAGGCAGGAGCAGCACTTCTGGCGGTATGTAAAGATATTAAATCAGTAGATGCTGCGATGGATATCGGAAACTATCAGGGATTCAATATGAGGATTCAGTTTGATGGCTGGAGTAAAGAATTTATTCTATCTGTTAAAAATGAGGCTGTCTCGAAAGTTCATCTTGGAGCAGATGTACTTGGAAATATTACCCGTATCAACAATCTGTTGGACAGTTATCCAGAGAAGCTTTCAGAAGCACAACAGAGACTGGAAACAGTGTATGAACAGCTGGCAAATGCGAAAGAAGAAGTGGGAAAGCCATTTCCAAAAGAAGAGGAGTTGAACCAGAAACTGGAGCGACTGTCAGAGCTAAATGCTTTGCTCAATATGGATGAACGGGAAGATGCAGAAGCAGAGGTATCTGAATCAGATGAGAAAGAAGAAAGAACCGACACGTGGTTCTATCCATGAAAACTGCAGATTATAAAGAAAAGAGTCAGCGGGAAAGTGAAACTGGAAAGGAAAACAGAAAACGGGACTTCGGTCTGGAATAAATAAACAGGAAAGATGGCATAATCTGGCAGAAAGAATGTTCTGTGGGTTATGCCATTTTTCAGAATATAGGAGGAACTTATATGGCAAGAAATAGGATAACAGGTAGAGAAACACAGAAAATGCAGGAATATACGCAGGAACGGATCGCTCAGGCAGAGCGTAGAGATATAGAGTTTTCAACAGATGTAAAAGAACAGATTTTTGAATATGCGAATCTGATCGGCGAGGAAGAGAAAGTTAGGGCTTTGGTAAGAAATCTGGCAGATGCAGTGAGCCGGGCAGATCAAGAAGGTGTAGAGGATTTGTTGGATGACGTAAGAATGGATATTCAGGAACTGCCGGATCCAACCATAGGTAAGCTGGAATTACGTGACTATGGATATATGGAAGAAGATATGGTGCCACTTAGAAAAGAAGCAGCCTTGGATTATCACAGAATGGGTTCTAAGATTTATTGCCTTGGCAGTGATGGCATTAAAGGTGAATATGCGAGTAGAGAAATGATACAGGCACACGACGGTTTGTTTGGAATGGAATCGCAGATGTGGGAACGGATTAAGGATAACAACCTGGATTATGCAGAAGAAAATTTAGGAGCATTTCAGGAGCCTATGAGTGTCATTGAGCAGGAAGAAGCACTGAAATTATACGATGCAGGAGCAGATATCTATCTGATCACTAATTTTTCATCACCTATGTATGTCACAGAACGCATGGAAATTGAACGAGGACCGGAGCATTATCAGATGTCTATGACAGAACTGGAGCGTTTCCGTAACCTGGAATGGGAAATGCAGAAATATCCACAGATTCAGTCTTTGAAAGAAGCAAACCTGTTGTTAGGAACAAGAAGGACATTTGGAATTTATCAGATCCGAGATGATTCACCGGGTGAAAACTATGCATTTATGAATATGAGTTTTATTGAAAGTCATGGTGTGCAGATAAAAAAAGAAGATTATAAGCTGGTCTATGTTGGTGAATTATCAGGAAATATGTCACTGGAGGATATTTTTGAAAGGTTCAACATTGACAGACCGGAAGACTTCCGTGGGCATTCCCTGTCTGTCAGTGATATCGTAGTTCTGAATGACGGGAAAAAGGTAACTGCCCATTTTGTAGACAGTATCAGTTTTGAACAGCTGGATTCTTTCCTGAATCTGGAAGAACAGCTTCTTAGTGAACTGGCATATGAGGTAGGAGAACGTTACTTTGCTATTCAGAGAACAGAAGAAGGATATGATTATTCCTTTTACGATGAAGATTTCCGCTTGATGGATGGTGGCGTTTATGAGAATGATGAAATTTCTATTGAAGAAGCGGCGGAGGAACTTTTGGAAGACGAAGGCTGGACTGGAGAACGCATCCGTGGAGATTATGATCGGTTGATGGAGAAAGTAGAAGAAATGGATGAAGTTGTAATGGCAGAGATTCAGAAAAGCCAGGGCGAATATAAGCCACTGGCAAAGGTGGAGGAACTGGAAGAAGCAAATTATAACATGATTGATAACGTCCTCAACAATATGCCACCGAAGAAAGAACCATATCTGGAATACTTTGCGGCAGAATGCGATGAGTTCCATGATATGGGAGCTTATGAAAAAAGTACCGATGTTAATCAGATAGCTGCAGTCTATGAAAAATACAGGGAGCATCCAAAAACTGCGTATCTTGGATGCTCAATGGGAATTATTTATCGTGATCCGGAAGACAGTTACTATGATGAAGCTGAATTTGCAATCGTTAAAGGAAATACAGTACTTGGAAATCTGATGGACGATGTTCGATTTTATGGAGAACTTGCACTGGTACGGGAAGGGATTGAGAAAATTCATGAAGCATTACCTGACTATAAGTACGTTCCGATGCGGGATGTTCGAGAAGCAATGTATCCAGAGAAGATGACCACAGAACAGATGGCAGAGGCACTGGATGAGATTGCAGAAGCTTTTGATCCGTATGAGTACCGGGATAATGTGGAGAGGGGAGAAAATACGGTACAGGAAGTAATGCTGGATTTGCGAAGCGGGAATATTTATTCCTATATTTCGTATTTGAAAGATATTGTAGACGAAGAATGCGACTTGTCTGTTCGTGCAGGTGTATTGATTGAAAGGCTAAAAGCCTATGAACCGGAACTTCCAAAAGATATGCAACCAATGGTGTATGTGAATTATTGTGAGAAAAGTGAACCGGGGAATCCAAGATGCCAGAAGTTATCTGATTTGGATTCCAAAACCATAGAACAGGACAAAGTCTGGTATGCTGATCGTGATCCAAAGACTAACGAACCAAAAATGACAGCACAGATGTTTTTTACAGTATATTATGCTGAGAAGGGCGACAAGATGCTGCATCATTTTCAAGGTAAGATAGATATTGGTACCGGAAACGGCGGTATCATCAGTCAGTTAAAGATGCAGAATGAAATGAAATTGACAGATGAAAGCTGGATCAGCTACCAGCAAGGAAAAGGCAATGAAGAGTATCAGAAGTATATGGAAGATCTGACAGATATGCAGAATCATGTACTGCCGTATCTGCAGAGCTTTTGCAGCCTGGAAGAAAAAGGTGTGAAGGAGAGACGAGAACAGCAGGTAGCAGAGAAAAATGAGAGCAGAGAAGCTGTGCCAAGAACTGGCGGTGAAGCAAATATAGCAGTTAAGGATGCGGGGAAAGCTGAAAGAAAGGCAATAACAGGAAAAGAGAAGAAACCGTCGATCCATGAACGCTTGGAAATCAATAAGAGAATCATCCAGGAAAAACAGGGAAAAGATGAGCCGGAGAGAGGAGCTGATTTGAGTGTAAGGATGGTGTAGTATAAGATAGAATGGAGTCGGAGGTCACAGATAACAATGTGGCTTTCGGCTTTTTGTTTTGAATGATTATGCTTCAAACTTTTATGTGATAAACGTAACTTGCTGTGATATTATAAAAATGATATAAGTGAAAATGACTTTTGCGGAAAGGAAAGTATCTTTATTTTTTTATGTGTATGCTTCCTATTGTGGAAATGAATACTTGCAAAGTTGATAACTAATATTTTTCTGCTATTACAGGTGCAATAAGAACATGTAATAGCGGAAATGAGGAATAGTTACTTGTAGATAGAGAAGTATATTGCGGATAAAATAACATCTCTATGTGAAAAGCGTGATATCAGTAAATGCAGATTATCGCAACTGTCGGGAATTTCCCAGTCGTCACTGGGAAGAATCATGGCACAGGAAAACCTGCCGTCGCTGATCACACTTGAAAAATATGTACAGCTTTGGGCGTGACATTATCGTAGTTTTTTCAGGAAGATAATTCAGAGAATCTGACAGAAAAACAGAAAGAAGTTCTAGGGATATGGAACGATCTGAGTACAAATGAGCAGGAAACAGTAATGTCAATGCTGCGTGGACTTCGGAAGTAGAAGAACAGTTCGGGTATATGTATCGGCTGTTCTTTTTTGTTTTTCGGGCGTTAAAACGATAAATTTTTCTTGTGTATAGTTGAGCGTTAAAGTATAGTAAAATCAATTTTTTGCATAAGATTAAAGCTATAATAAGGAAATCGGCAAACCAGATGAAAGTCTGGGACGCAAAGCTACAGGGCCTGTAAAATGGCAGCCAGATGCATAAAATGAGGTGCACTGTCTGTTTGGCAGTGCTTTTTTACGGTGTTATTTCATAGACATAACAATAATGATTTTATCAGGAAAGAATGAGAAAAATAAAAGTATGAAAAAGGCAAAACGATGACTGGCAACAGTGGGAAAGAAGAACGGAGGCTCCGGCCCGGCACATTGGAAAATAAAAAATATGGAAAATAGTATGATAAGTGAAAAGCCCTGCGCAGGACCGGATGTGTTCTCGTGGGGCTTTTCTGCGTCTGATAAAGACAGGTTTTTTGCAGATTTCTCTAAAAACAGGAAAACTGTCAAAAAATATCATACATAGATCAAAAAGACTATATATGGGCGACCTTTTAAAGACGGTTTATATAAAATAGAAGAAAAAAAGGTGGTTGATTCCGTGGATATAAAAACAGCGGTCATATATCGGTTAAACGATCTGATTAAGCAGAAAGATATCACAGTGAATGAAGCGGCGGTGCGCTCAGGCGTCCCGCCTTCAACACTGAAAAATATTTTGTATGGACAAAGCAGGAATGCTGGCGTAGTTACAATTAAAAAGATATGCGATGGATTGGATATTACAATACAGGAATTTTTTGAAGATCCCATCTTTGCAGATTTGGAACCGGAGTTATAGGAACAGGCAAATAATCTTAGGATTCAGATTCTGCAAGATGGTTTTTTTATGGGAGAGGGTTAGAAGAAACTAACACTGGAGGATGAATATGTGTAAAATAGCAATTTGCGACGATGATAAAGAATACAGGGAGAAAATAAAGACGGTCATAGAAACGGAAGGGATTCTGTCTTCGAATGAGATACGGTTTTATGAATATGAATCAGGAAAAGAATTATTGGAAGATGCGGATATTTTGCATGATCTGATTTTTATGGATATGCGTATGCCTGGATTGGATGGAAATAAAACAGTACTGAAGCTGAGGGAATATAATGAAGCAGCGATATTGGTGTTCTGCTCCGGCTGTTTTGAACTGACTCCTGACAGCATTAATGTTGGACAACCGTTCCGGTACATCATGAAGGATCTGCATGACAGAAGTCTGAAAAAGGAAATACCTATGATTTTATTAAAAGTGAAATTGTGCTGTGGAGATTCTTCCGTGACAGTTACATCGGCGGGAAGGATAATGCGCATCCATACGGAAGACATTTTATATATCTGTCTGGCGAAAAGGGGCTGTACGATATACATTGCCAGACAGGGAAAGATAGAAGAGATGCATTGCAAGGAATCTTTAAGTGATCTGTATGAGTGTCTGGCCGGAAGGGGATTTGAGTATGCACACAACAGCTATATTGTGAATTTGGCAAAAGTGGAAGGATTGGAAAAGAACGTTGCGTTGCTGCCGTTTGGAATCCAGTTGAATGTTTCGAGGTCGAGAAAAGGACAGTTTGCCGACGCACTGATAACATTTCTTGGGGAAAGGAACGGCATGGTATGATAATAAGAGATTATTTGATTTGTCTTCTTCAGATGTATCTGTTGGAGGACTTGGAAAAGAACATACTCCCATACAGAAGAGAAAGATTCTGGGAAAAATTTCTCGTATATTGTATCGCAGCACTGGCAATGTTCGGAACCAACCGCCTGGAATCCTCAATACTTAATATGGTAATGATTCCGGTAATCTATATGATCGCGTCTATGGTTGTGTTCCGGGGAAATATATGGAAGAAGCTGGTTACGGTATGCTGCTATTATGTGCTGGCAATTATTCCCGAATTTCTCTTTGCGGCACTTACGAATGCATATGGCGTGACTGGTGCGTCCGAGGGCTTCAGGACTGAAACAGAAAAGACATTAGCACTCCTGCTGATGAGTACCATGACATTTCTGTTTATTAAATGCATTAATCAGGTAACAAGGAAAAGGGATTATCTGACGATTGAAAATAAAACATTTACAGTGCTGCTCATGCTGCCAACCGCAACGATCGTTATGTTAGGATGTATGTTTTATTCGCACACTTCTTTTGAAGGAATGAACAGGGTCATGGTTCCGGTAGGAGCTTCGCTTCTGTTAATGACGAATATCTTCATTTTCACAGTATTTGACAGGTTTGTAGAAAAATCAGAAGAAGTGAAGAAGATGGACCGGCTATACCAGAAAAGCAGGGCGGAGATTGCCAATCTGCAGTATATGAATAAGGTTAATGAGGATAACAGAGCATTCTTACACGATATAAATAAATTTATCTGTACAGTAGCCGGCTTGATAGAAGAAGGAGAGAATCAAGAGGTTAAGGACATCATGGAACATTTAGGCGTCCGGATTCAGAATCTTCAAAAAAGTGTATATTGTGAGCATCCGATCTTGAACAGCATCCTATGTGAAAGAAAATTTCTTGCAGAATCTAAGGATATATCCTATAGGATTACCCTGGGTAATGATCTCAGACTGGATTTTCTGGAAGAGTTGGATTTGATCTCGATCGTAGGGAATCTTTTGGATAACGCACTGGAAGCGGCAGAAAAGACAGAAGATGGCAGATATGTGGAATGCAGGATGTATATGGGAAACGCGGGGCATTTCCTTGTCATGGAATTTTGCAATGGGTATGTCGTCCCTCTGTTAAAGGACAAGGACAGGTACATAAGCACCAAAAGAGACGCGGACAGTCACGGGATCGGACTGCACACGGTTGGAAAACTGGTCAAAAAGTATGCGGGAATTATGCGAGTGGAGGCAGGAGAACGGGAGTTCTCTGTTAAGCTGATCTTTACAATCAAATAAGGACGTGCAAAAATCGCCCAAAAAGTTACCGTTTTTGCCACGGTAATTGAAAAGAGGGCGATTTTTGTGTAAACTTTCGGAAAAAAGGAGGCTTTGTAACTATGAAAAAAATAATCAGAAAAAACCTGGGAATCAAACTGCTTGGAGCTGTAAACTGTCTTGCACTCTGCTTGACGGCGTATACGGCAAATCTGGCGTGCAACTGGCTGTACTATCAGGAAGATGAGCCGGAAGAAGTTAAGAAAATGAGGAAATTCTAGTGTGGAAAAAAATGGCTGGTCGGCTTTTTGAACTACAAAGCAGGAATGGGATTCTTGAAGAGAAAGACCGCAGGCTGTATGAATATGCTTACGGCGTACTGCTGGGCAGGGTGGTAATATACCTTATCATCGTCATACTTGGCATCATAACGGGGAATTGGATGGAGATGATAGTCTTTTTATTGCCCTTTACTGTTTTAAGGCAGTATGCCGGAGGGATTCATTTGGAAAAGGCAGGGGGCTGCATGGCTGTTTCCGGTATCCTTGTCCTTCTATGCAGTCTGTATCTGGCGTCTGCTCCGGCTGTAATATGGCAAATGCGGATCATATGGTTTGTCGCGGTTGGCGTTATATTTATCATGGCGCCGGTAGATGCCAGCAGCAAGAAGTTGGATGCGAAAGAGAAAAAAGTTTATGGGATGCGCGCGAGGGTAATTTTAGTTATTGAATGCGCGATAGCAGGTGTTTTTTCTGTGATTGGATATTCCCTGATCGTAAACGGGATTATGGTAGCGCATATTGTTTTGGCGTCTGGTTTAATATTAGGATGGACCAAAATTTTTTTTGATAAAGAGTTAGAGTGAACTAATCCATGATAGGAATAAGAAATACCTGGGAAAAGCGTATTGCAAAAGGATGATAAACAGAACAAAAAGAACATGATACAAGAGGAATATAAAAGTGAATTTGAAATTGATAAAAAATACAGAAAATATCAACAAAGAGAAAATAACCTTGTTCTGCCTGCCGTTTGCAGGAGGCGGCGCGTCTGCTTATAATCAGTGGGCGAAAAAGATGCAGGGAAAAGTAACGGTATGTCCAGTCCAGCTTCCGGGAAGGGAAGAACGGATCATGGAGAAACCGTATATAGATATGCCGGTTATGTTAGATGATCTGGAAGAGGCTGTAAGAGAGGCTGTGGACGGACCGTATGCCTTATGGGGGCACAGTATGGGCGGGAAGATCTCCTATGAGCTGGAAAAGCGATTGGAGGCAGAGGGATATAGAGCGAAATACCTGTTTATTTCCGGCAGCCGGATTCCCAGCATTCCGGAACCGAAGCCAATCTATCATCTTCCGGATGAAGCGTTTAAGAGGGAACTGGGAAGATTTGAAGGGACGCCAAAAGAGATACTAGAGAATCAGGAATTGTTGGATTTCTTTCTGCCTATGCTGCGGGCGGATTTTACCATGGATGAAACGTATTATGATAAAGCGGGAGTAGTGCTGCATACACCTATCTCTGCATTTGGCGGAGAAAAGGACGACGAAGCGGATGAGAGTGCGATCTTGGAATGGGGAAAGTATACGGACAATGATTTTAACTACCGGATATTTCCGGGAGGACATTTTTATCTGAGGGATTGTGAAGACGAAGTAATAAGTGAGGTCATGAGACTGCTTTAGAGAATGAAAAATGGAGATTAAACGATACGGAGAAAAGGAATTTCTGTCAGCAGACAAACTTTATATCCGTGAAAATGAGATACATATATGGTGTATTCGCTGGCCTGAAATGACAGATTTCTGGAAGAACCATGAATATATCCTGAGTGGGCAGGAATTGGAGCAAGCCGGAAGATTCCGTTTTCCTGAAGACAGGATGCGTTATATAGCCGGGAAGGTTGTCGTGCGGATCCTCTTAAAAAGATACTTAGATATGGAAACGATTGATTTTTCTGTCAATGAACTGGGTAAGCCTTATCATAAAAAGATTGCAGGAAAGCGGACAGTGGATTTTAACATTTCGCACTCGGGTGAATTCATACTGGCGGTATTCGCTGTCGGAATGGATATCGGAGTAGATGTGCAGGAGATGGCAGAGTGCCCGGACTATAGGGAGATAGCGGAAAATTTTTATACTGCAGAAGAAGCGGAAGATGTAAAAAATGAAGGACCGGATCTGTTTTTCCAGTACTGGGCGGCGAAAGAGGCATATGTAAAGGCGCTTGGAATTGGATTAGGAAGAGGAATGGATTTCTTCTCTGTCAGAAACGAGAAAATTGCAGAAAAAGATAAGAAAGATCAGGACTGGTTTCTGTATCCGGTCAGGATCAAAGGATATGCTGCGTATGTGGCGGCGCATAAGAAAGGAGACAGATAAAATGGGTTATAAGAAAGATATGGGCAAATATGAGAATCTGGAAGGCTGGGAGAGATGTGGATTTGGAGAACAGCTTGATAGGTGGGCGGAAAAATATGGAGAAAGAATTGCGGTCACGGACAGTGAAGACGAGATCAGTTATATGGAATTAAAGCAAAAAGCAGATTGTCTTGCGGTAGCTTTTCTGCGTAAAGGGATTTTAAAGGGAGACAAAGTGCTTGTGCAGCTTCCGAACAGGATTTCTTTTGTGATCGTGTTTTTTGCGCTTTCCAAGATTGGGGCGGTGCCAATCATGATGCTGCCGGCCCACAGGGAGGCGGAACTGGAAGGAATTATTGAACTGGCAAAGCCGGCCGCTTATATTGTGGTGGAGAAATATCTGGGATTTTCATATGTGCCGATGGCAAATGCGATGAAAGAGAAATATTCATGTATCCGGCATATATTTGTAGATAGCGAATCCGGGGATATCAGTGGAATGATTGCGGAAACGTATGGAGAAAATGGAGCATTTCCGGCTGTGGATGGGTATGAAACGGCGGTGCTTTTGCTGTCCGGCGGGACGACAGGGGTTCCGAAACTGATTCCGCGCACCCATACGGATTATATGTATAATGCCCGCATGTCCGCGAAGAGATGCCGTCTGGATAGCAGTGACGTTTATCTGGCGTCTCTTCCGGTAGCTCATAATTTCCCGTTATGCTGCCCGGGGCTTTTAGGCACGCTGGACGTGGGAGGAAAAGTTGTGCTTGCGTCTGCGACCAGCCCGGATGATATCCTTGACGCAATTACAGAGGAAGGTGTCACGATAACGGCATTGGTTCCTGCTATGGTTACTGTGTGCATGGAAATGCTGGAATGGGATGAAGATTATGATATATCCAGCCTGCGGATTTTGCAGGTGGGCGGCGCAATGCTGGAAGATTCCCTTGCGGATAAGATCATTGAAGAATGGCCGTGTAAACTGATGCAGGTATTTGGTACGGCGGAGGGGCTACTGTCCTTTACTAGCCCGGAGGATGAAGGTTCCCTGATCGCAAGATGCCAGGGAACTCCGGTGTCTCCTGCGGATGAAGTAAAGATTGTGGATGAAGAAGATAAGGCCGTACCGGAAGGAGTTTTTGGGGAATTATTATCCAGAGGCCCGTATACGATTGATGGTTATTATATGGCGGAGGAAGCGAATAAAAAGAGCTTTACGTCGGACGGATTTTACCGGACGGGCGATAAAGCTATGTGGACGAAAGACGGAAGGTTACGTTTGGGCGGGAGGATCAAAGAGCAGATTAACCGCGCCGGAGAAAAGATCATGCCTTCAGAGATTGAAGCTTATCTTTGCAGGCATTCGAAAATCAAAGAGGCAGCCGTTGTCGGCGTTACGGATGAAACCCTTGGAAACCGGATATGTGCATTCCTTGTGACCGATGATGAAGCCGGGATCGATTTGCAGGAAATACACAGGTTCCTGCGGGAAATAGGCGTTGCGGCGTATAAAATGCCGGATCAGATAGAACGGGTAGAGACATGGCCGCTGACCAGCGTAGGAAAAATAGATAAGAAAGCATTAGAACGGATGGCGCAGGAAAAATAGAAGGAGACAGAATCATGGAATATATAGAGATAAAGGAACAGATCAAACAAAAGCTGCCGGTAGCCAGAGATTTGGGGGATTCCGAAAATCTGCTGGAGCTTGGGCTTTCATCCCTGACAATCATGCGTCTGGTAAACCAGTGGAGAAAACAGGGGGTTAAGGTTTCATTCGGTTCATTGATGGAAAATCCTACCCTTGAAGGCTGGTGGGCGCTGATCCAGCGCAGCATGAAGAAAAAAGCGGGCAAAAAACGGGCGCAAGAATCTAAGATAACGCCGGAAAAGGATATGAAACAGCCGTTTCCTTTAACAGACGTACAGTATGCATATTGGGTTGGCAGGGATGAAGAACAGGCTCTTGGAGGAATAGACTGTCATGCGTATTTAGAGTTTGATGGGGGAAATATAGATCCGGAGCGTCTGGAAAAAGCATGGAATGTACTGCAGTATCATCATCCTATGCTGCGCGCCTGCTTTTTGGATGATGGAACACAGAAAATCCTGGATAAGCCGTATTGTGAAAAAATAAAGGTTCATGATTTTTCCCGGATGTCATCTGAGGAAGCAGAGGCAATGGCAGTATCTGTCAGAGAACGTTTATCCCATCGGAAGTTAAAGATTGAGGAAGGCGAAGTAGCAGGAATAGAGCTTACGCTTTTTCCTGAAAATAAGGCACGCCTTCATGTGGACATGGCACTTTTGGTTGCTGATGTACAGAGTCTGCAGATATTATTGAGGGATTTGGCATCTGCTTACCGAGGGGAAAACCTGCCGAAAGAATCAAAAGGGTGGAATTTTGCTTCCTATCTAGAACGGCAGAAACAGGAAGAAGGGGAGGAACGGAAAAACGCAGAAAAATACTGGAAGAATCGTTTAGAGCATTTGCCAAAAGGCCCTGACCTTCCATTGGCAAAACGTCCGCAAGAAGTGGAAAAAACGGTGTTCAACCGCAGGATTGTGCGAATCGAAAAGGAAGAATGGGATCATTTGCAAATGCGGGCAAAAAAATACCAGACAACTCCGGCAATGGTTCTTCTTACTGCATATGCGGTGGTTCTGGAACGATGGAGCAGGAATCATTGTTTCCTTATTAACATTCCGTTTTTTAACCGGAAAACAGAGCAGCAGGGGTTAGAGGAAGTAATAGCAGATTTTACTACTCTGTTATTGCTGGAGATTAACTGCGAAGAAAATCCGACTTTTGCGGAATTGTTGGACAGGATTCAGAAGCAGCTTCATGAGGATATGAAGTATACGGCATATTCCGGCGTGCAAGTACAGAGAGACATTGCGCAGATGTGTGGGGACGCATCGGCAGTGGCGCCGGTTGTTTTTGCCTGCAATCTGGGAACGCCGTTGGTAAATGATACGTTCCGGAATGAACTGGGGCAGTTTTCCTATATGATTTCCCAGACGCCGCAGGTGTGGAATGATTTTCAGAGTTATGAAGATGAAAATGGCGTACAGCTTACATGGGACAGCGTGGATGAGTTATTCCCGGAGAATATGATCCCGGATATGTTGGAGAGTTTTGAGATTCTTCTGCATGAATTGGGAAAGAAGGACTGGAATCAGAGATTTGATGTGCTTCCTGAAAAAAGAAAAAGAGAAATTGAAGATACAGCGCGTACAGGAGTGCCGGAGCGTGTGGAATGCCTGCATTGGGCTGTTATGAACCATGCGGAAGTTTGCCCGGAAGATATTGCGCTTATTGATGCGGGAAGCGGAAGATCGGTATCCTATGGGGAATTAAAAGCACGGGCAACAGCAGTGGCGGCAGGAATTTCAGAAAAGGATATTAAGGGCGTCCCGGTTGCACTTACCCTGCCGCGCGGGATAGAACAGATCGAGGCGGCATTAGGAATTTTGCTTTCCGGAAATTCATACCTTCCGGTCAGCTTAAGCCAGCCTAAAGATCGGAGAGCGTTAATCCATGAGAAGACGGGAGTCCGCTATGTGGTCACGAATCGGGAATTATCCGAAAAACTGGACTGGCCGGAAGGTACGGAAATCCTTGTGATGGAAGGTATGGAAGAGGGACAGGAAAATGTGAGACTGCCAGAGGTGTCGCCGAAGGACAGCGCCTATATCATCATGACGTCAGGCTCTACAGGTGTTCCGAAGGGTGTAGAGATTGCGCATGAAAGCGCATGGAATACGGTTCAGGATATTAATGAAAAGTACCATGTAACAAGTGCAGATCGGGCGCTGGCTGTATCAGCTATGGATTTTGACCTGTCGGTATATGATGTTTTTGGAATTTTAGGCGCAGGAGGAACATTGGTATTGCTTCCAGAGCAGGAGAGAAGGAATGCGGATTACTGGCTGGAACAAGTGTTGAAATATCAGATTACCGTTTGGAATTCAGTGCCGGTGCTTCTGGATATGCTTTTGATACGGGCGGAATCCATGAAACAGAAACTGCCGATCAGGGCGGTTATGCTTTCCGGAGATTGGATTGGGATGGATCTCCCGCAGAGGGTTGCGGCATGGACAGAGGATTGCCAGTTTGTCGCTATGGGAGGAGCTACAGAGGCAAGTATCTGGTCCAATTATCAGAATGTTACCCTGCCGATGCCGAAAAACTGGAAATCTATTCCCTATGGAAAGCCACTCAGATATCAGGCATATCGTGTTGTGGATGAGTATGGAAGGGATTGCCCTTACTGGGCAGAAGGCGAACTCTGGATTGGCGGTTTTGGTGTAGCAAAAGGATATAGGGGAGATTCTGCGCTTACGGGGCAGAAATTTATCACAGATCAGTATGGAAGATGGTATCGGACCGGTGATCTCGGAAGAATCTGGGATGATGAGATAATTGAATTTTTGGGAAGAAAAGACCATCAGGTAAAGATCCGTGGACACAGGATTGAATTGGGAGAAATTGAACATGCGATTCAGGAGTTTCCGGGTGTGGCTCATGCAGTTGTTGATACAGTTAGTGATGGTCATGGCAATAAAACGCTGGCTGCTTATATCGGAGCGCCGATACAGGAAGATTCTAAAGTTACAACGTATTTGTACGGCACAGATATCTTTGGCGGAGGCTGGAAAGAACTGAAGGATGATGTCAGCAATTGGCAGATGCAGCAGGAACGGAAGACAGCATACAAAAATTTCCTTGCCTATGCAGACCAGAGATGTGTACAGCTTATGCTGGAGACACTCATAGAGTTAGGCGTTTTTGTATCAGAGAAGGAAGTTCTTTCGCAAAAGGAAATTTTTGAAAAAGGGAGCATTACGGAAACACAGAAGAATACTGTGGCAAGATGGTTGGAAATTTTAAAGAAGGAAGGAATCCTGAGAGAAGAGGACGGCAGACTATCGCGTACCGGGAAGGAAGTGGCTGTACCGGAAAAAGCTGGAGATGCGGAAACGTATTTTAAGAAACTGAAGCCGTATCTGAAGCATATGGTTACTGGGAATGAAGTTCCGCTGGACGTATTCTACCAGAAAGAGCCGGCTTTGGCTCCGAATATGCTGCTTCGGAGGATTCCGGGCTGCGAGGAAACAGTGGAAAGACTGGTGCAGGGATTAAGGCTTCTGGCAGAAGAACGCAGAAAAGAGCCACTCCAGATTATAGAAATTGGTACAAGGGACACTGCAATTACAAGACAGTTTTTGAATGCACTGGAAGATGTAAGCGTGGCTTATACATATGCGGATTCTTCAAAATATTTTCTGCAGGAAGCAGAGAAAGAACTTGCGGGATATGAGAGAGTCGAGTTTGAGATGCTGAATCTGGAAGAAGGCATGGATAAGCAGCAGATGTCCTTGCATAGTTATGACGTTGTGATATCGGTAAATGCTTTACATAGAAATATTGATGCTGCGGATGCGGTAAAGAAAGTAGCGGAATTACTGAAGCCAAACGGAATATTGCTGATGACTGACCTTGTGGTAAGGACATACCTTCAGGAACTTACAGCGGCTTTTTTGGAAAATGGTTTTGCGGATATTCAGGACAAGAGAAAAGAAGCAGGGCTGGTTACCCCGGACTGCCTGCTGTGGAGAGAATGTTTATCAGAGGCAGGATTGGGCGAAGACTGTGCTGTGACAGAGAGATATGGAAGATGTATATGCTGCAGCAGACAGCAGGCGTCTGTCCTGTCCTATCATAATGGAGCACTAAGGGAATATCTGTCAGAAAAACTGCCGGAGTATATGGTTCCACAGAACTATCATTTCATGGAGCAGCTCCCAACATTGTCCAATGGGAAGATTAACAGGAAGCAATTGCGGGAAGATTTTAAAGAAGAAACTGCGGTTATCCGATTTTCAAAGGCAACGACAGAAACAGAAGAAAAGCTTTTAGATATCTGGAAACAATTATTTGGATATGAAAATATCGGAATTGAAGATAATTATTTTAGCCTTGGGGGAGACTCGCTGATTGCCACAAGGTTGATCTCGGAAGTACAGACAACCTCGGCTGCAAAATAACGATCAGTACGATTTTTGAAAATCTGACCGTAAAATCTCTGGCAAAAGCTATTGAACAGTCCGAACAGAAAGAAGAAGATACACTGCAGATCAAACCGAATCTGGAGGAAGCATATCATTCGTTCCCATTAACCGATGTGCAGTATGCTTACTGGCTTGGCAGAAGCGGATTGTATGAATTGGGAAATGTTGCAACACACTGTTATTTTGAACTGGATGCAGACGGCCTTGATACTGAGTGCGCAGAGACGGCATGGAATCTGTTGATACAGAGGCACGGATGATGCGTGTTATTATCCAGCCGGATGGTATGCAGCGCATACTGGAGAATACTCCCCAGTATCATATTGACGTGACGGATATCCGACAATTGGAAGTGACAGAAAAAGAAAAGGCATTGGATGAAAAACGGGCAGAGATGTCTCATCAGGTAATTCAGACAGATGAATGGCCTCTGTTTGATGTGCGAATCACTAAAATAGAGGACCAGAAGCATAGAATCCATATCAGTTTTGACAATATTATCTTTGATGGCTGGAGTATGTTCCATCTCTTAGATGAGTGGGCAGAAGTATATCGAAATGGAAAAGCGGAAATGTCGATTACTTTGTCTTTCCGGGATTACGTGCTGGGACTGGAGCAGATAAAGTCTACCTCTGCTTATGAGAAAGATAAAAAATATTGGGAAGACCGGGTGGAGACTTTTGCGGACGCACCGGATCTGCCACTTGCAAAGAACGAAAGCCAGATTACAGAGCAGCGTTTCTGTCGCCGGAGCGCAAAACTGTCACAGAAAGAATGGCAGTCTGTAAAAGACGCGGCGGGAAGACTGGAGGTAACGCCTTCTGTTCTTTTGATGAGTGCTTATGCGGAGACTCTCCGCTTGTGGAGCAGTAATAAGGATTTTACACTTAATCTGACGCAGTTTGACCGGAAACAATTGCATCCGGAAGTGAACAATCTGGTTGGAGATTTTACAACACTGACATTGCTGGAGATAAAGAATGCAGGGAATAATTTTGCGGAAAGGACAAAGGCAATTCAGAAGCAGCTTACAGAAGATCTGGAGCATACAGCTTATGGCGCGGTTGAACTGGAGCGCGAATTAAAGAAAAAGACTGGAAATATGCGGGGCGCTATTATGCCGGTAGTGTTTACCAGTGGTCTTGGCGTGGAGCAGTGGAATGAAGGAAAGTGGCTTGGAAAACTGAACTATAACATTTCACAGACGCCGCAGGTGTGGCTGGATCATCAGGTGGTTGAAATGGATGGCTGTTTATGCTTGTTTTGGGATTCCGTGGACGAATTATTTTATCCAGGAATGCTAGATGAGATGTTCCGGGCATATACCGGCCTGCTTCATACGCTAGCAGTTCATCCGGAGATCATGCAGGAAAAAACGGCAAGTCTGGTAACAGCGGAAATTTCAGAAAAACGGCGTCAGGCGAATGAAACGGCGGCTGAATTTGAAGAGAAAACGTTGGATGGATTATTCTTGGAGTCGGCAGACAAATTTCCGGATAAGGAGGCGCTGGTAACGTGCAGCAGGCGGATGACATATCGGGAGATAAAAGAAGAAGCGTTTTACATTTCCGGGCAGTTGCAGAGCATGGGAATAAAAAAGAAGAGACGGTAGCTGTATTTATGGAAAAAGGGTGGGAGCAGGTAGTTGCTGTTTATGGAATCATGTTTGCCGGAGCCGCATATCTTCCGATAGATATCCATAATCCGAGAGAACGAGTTGAAAAGATTCTCCGTGATAGTGGAACAAGAATCATTCTTGTGCAGAATCAGGCGTATGATCAGGATACCGAATGGCTGCACGAGTGGGATTGTATTTCTGTGTCTGAATTAAAAACCGATTCTGAATACAAAGCACAGGAGAATAAGGCGGGAGACCTTGCGTATGTAATCTATACGTCGGGAACAACCGGGATGCCGAAAGGAGTAATGATTACTCACCATAATGCAGTGAATACGATACTGGATATCAATGCACGCTATCAGATTACAGAACAGGATACGGCGTTTGGAATCTCCAATCTTCATTTTGACCTGTCTGTTTATGATGTTTTTGGCATTTTAGGCGCAGGTGGGAAATTGGTTCTTCCGGATCCGGAATATGGAAAAGATCCAGCGCATTGGATTCACTGGTTGAATCATGAGAATATTACCGTATGGAACAGCGTGCCAGCTTTTGTAGAAATGCTGGCAGAATATGAGGAATATCAAAGGCAGGTAACTTCACAATCGCTGCGGTTAGTAATGATGAGTGGTGACTGGGTTCCTGTTTCACTTCCAGGGAGAATCCGTAATCTGTTCCAGAATGTTGAGATTGTTGCTCTTGGAGGAGCAACAGAAGGCAGTATCTGGTCTAATCATTTCGAGATTCCAGAGGTTGTGCCGGAAGATTGGAAGAGTATTCCGTATGGGAAACCGCTTGCAAACCAGAAGTATTATGTTCTGGATCAGAATATGGAAGATTGCCCTGACTGGGTACCGGGAACACTTTATATTGCCGGAGATGGCATTGCACAGGGATATTTAAACGATAAAGAAAAAACAAAGGAAAAATTTGTTGTCTTAGATAGAACTGGAGAACGGCTGTATTGTACCGGAGATATGGGACGGTATTGGAATGACGGTAATATTGAATTTCTTGGAAGACTGGATAATCAGGTGAAAATCAATGGGTATAGGGTAGAACTGGGCGAAATTGAAACTTTTATGAATTGGATTCATGGTGTAAAAATAAGTCAGGTCGTAAATATTAAAGATAATAAACTTGTTGGATTTTACGTTTCGGATTATGAAATAAACGAGACCTATTTTCAAAATTATTTGCGTGACTATTTACCCAAATATATGATTCCACAAAACTTCATCGCTCTATTAGAAATGCCCACAACGAAAAATGGAAAAATTGATAAAAAGGAACTTAAAAGAAAGGCAATAGAGTTTCAAAAGACTTTTGAATCTAATAATCGAGCAATGACAAAGGAGGAGAAAGAATTTAGTGAAATATGGAAGGAAGTATTGAAATGCCAAGATGTAAGTTTGAAGGACGATTTCTTTTCGAGTGGAGGAAATTCTCTTAAAGCAATTACTTTGGCAAATAGAATAAAAGAGAAATATATAATAGAAATCACGATAAGAGATGTTTTGGAGTTTCCAATAGTAGAACAATTATCAGAGTTTGTACAGAAAAAAGTAAAAGATAATAGTAAGAAAAGTGGAAGTAATATTGTAACTTCTATAGAAGAAGGATTTTTTAGAAAGAAGGAGAAGAAATGACAGCAGAAAAAATTATTTTAAAATACCAAGAAAAAGGTGTGAAATTATTTTTGAATGAAGATAAGCTTCAATTTAGTGGCCCGAAAGGTATCATTGATGATGATGCGCGAAAAGAACTACAGGCTTACAAAGATGATATTATTACCTATTTAAAATCACACAAGGGTCAAGTTGTATGCGATAAAACCCAAAGATTTTTGCCGTTTGAAATGACAGATATACAAGTAGCATATGTAATAGGACGAAACAGAACTTATCAATATGGTGGAATTGGATGTAAAATTTATGCAGAATACGAATTTCCTAAACTTGATTTAGAAAAATTGGAAAGAGCATGGGAAAATGTTGTGAAAAATAACGATATGCTTCATGCAGTGATTAAGAATAATAAAGAACAACAAATATTACAGGATTACGAAGTACCGGCTATAGAAAAATGGAAAATTGAGGATATTTCACCAGATGAAAGAAAAAACAAATTAAATGAAATCCGAGATAGATTGGTAATGAAACAATATAAAGTTGGAGAGTGGCCGTTATTTGATTTGGAAATATCTGAATTAGAGGACGTTACAATTTTACACATTTCGCTAGATATGTTAATTGCGGATTTCTTGAGTATAAATATTATTGTTGACGAATTGGAGGATAATTATTTTGGTGATAAAAAGAAGACTTTTACGAAAGAACTGTCTTTTAGAGATGTAATTGTTTATGAGCATAATAGACAAAAGCATCCACAGTATTCGGAAACCATGAAAAAAGATAAACAGTATTGGGAAGAGAGAATTTCAACAATGCCGGAAGCTCCAGATTTACCGGTTAAAGAAGATTTAAAAGATACCTCTATTCGTCAATTAAATACTTATATTGAAAAAGAACGCTATTTGGAGTTACAGAAACTGGCAGATGATAATAATATCACTTTATCTGGACTGATTTTAGCATGCTATGCAGAAGTATTAGCATACTGGTCAAATTCGAAACGATTCAGCATTAACGTTACTATGGCTAATCGTGAGCAAGTGCATCCAGATATTTATAGCATCATAGGGGATTTCACAAAAATAAATATTTTGGAGATATGTCAAGATTATAATTTGTCATTTATACAGAGAGTACAGTTTATACAAAAACAGTTATGGAATGACATGGAACATATGTCGTATAGTGGCATAGAAGTGTTAAGAGAGATGACAAGATTAAAGAAAAAAGAAGTAATTATTCCATATGTGTTTACAAGTACACTAAGCATGGTTTCACGAAAAGAGAGTACAAATCATAAAGGAAACTTAATTTATAAAATCAGTCAGACTCCGCAGGTTTTAATAGATTGCCAAGTAATGGAATATAAAGAAGGAATATTAGTAAATTGGGATGTTAGAGAAAAGGCTTTCCCTAAAAAAAATGATTGAAATGGCTTTTAGAACATTTTCTGAAATGCTTATTTATACTGATACTCAAAATATGTTGGCAGATAAAAATGTAATCAAATTGCCTTCTGATATGAAAGAAATCAGAAAAAAAAAGGAAGTCAACTATCCATATATTCCGCAACTTCTCCACGAGGGATTTTGCGAAAGTGTGAAGAAATATCCTAGTAAAATTGCGCTGTGTTCAAATGGTAAAGAGTATACATATAAAGAACTAGGTGAATATGCTACATCTGTAAAAAAGGAGCTCCTTAGAAAAATATAAAGACTGCAGATATCGTTGCAATTGAGTTAAAAAAGGGAATATGGCAGATTGCGTCTGTTTTAGGAGTCCTTTTGGCAGGAGGAACATATTTACCTGTGGACATAGGACAACCAAGAAATAGAAAAAATAAAATAGAATTAGATGCCCAAGCAAAATTTATTATCACATCGAATAAAAACATAGATTTACTGGATTGTGCGGAAAAAATTTATGTAGAAGATATGGTGGTTGCGGATGCTCTGGAAGTAGAAGTACTTAATACAAATACCAATCAGGCCGCATACATAATATATACGTCCGGTACTACAGGAAATCCAAAAGGCGTTGTCATATCACATGCATCGGCAATGAACACAATTAATGATGTGATAAGACGGTATAATATTACAAAAAATGATAGTGTGCTGGGAATTTCAAATTTAGCTTTTGATTTATCAGTTTTTGATATTTTTGGAATATTTGCAGTTGGTGGGAAACTGGTGCTGCCAACCGATGAGAAAAATGTTTCGGAATGGGGAACGCTGCTTTTTAGAAAACCAAATTACTATTTGGAATTCTGTTCCGGCACAAATGCAAATGTTGTTATCATATTTGGAAGCAGAGAAAAAACGCAAGGTAGAAAAATTAAGACTTATTATGCTTTCTGGGGATTGGATTCCTGTACAGCTTCCTAAGAGAATGAAACAAATATTTGGTAATTCGAGGATGATTAGTTTAGGTGGTGCTACAGAAGCAAGTATATGGTCGATTGCGTATGAAATTAATCCTGATTATGTATATGAAAAAAGTATTCCTTATGGAATACCGCTCTCAAATCAAAAATTTTATATTTTGGATGATGAAATGAGAGAATGCCCGGATTGGGTAAAAGGAAGGATTTATATAAGTGGAAAAGGCTTGGCACTTGGATATTTTAAAGATGATTCTCTTACTTGCCGGAAATTTGTATTCCATAAAGAGCTAGAAGAACGTTTATACGACACTGGTGATATGGGAAGATATAGAACAGATGGTGTTATTGAATTTTTAGGGCGAGAAGATTATCAAGTAAAAATCAGAGGACACCGAGTGGAGTTGAATGAAGTGGAATCTGTTATAAATCAGTGCGAGGATGTAGAGGGATCTATTGTTGTTACAGCAACAGAAAATGACGATATAATAGGTGCTTTCGTACAGCCTAAAATAGAAAAAAGTGTTGTTGATAATACAGCAGAAATAAATGATATAAAAAATAAAAAACAAAAGCTTCAACCAAGATAGCAATCTGTTTGAGGCAAATGTCTTAGATTTTGCTGACTGGCTACATGCGTCTAATGAGACTGCAATTTATGATATGCTGGCGACCTTTTACAAAGTAGAAATTTTTACGGATCGAAACACATGGTATCCGATAAAAGAGATATTTAATTCATTAAAGGTGCATGAATATTATGAACCTTTGATTAGAAGATGGCTAAAGGCATTAGAAACGGAAGGATATGTTGTAAAGAATGACAAAAATCAGTATAGGATTAAGAAAGAGATAACAAGAGATTTAGCCGAGCATTCTTGGGAACAGTGGTTAAAAGTTGATTCTAAGGTACATTATAATGATTTAATGATGAATTTTTTTGGAGAAACGCGTACAAATTTATTACCTTTATTGCGAGGAAAACTGGATCCTATAGACTTATTTTTCCCAAAAGGAAGTTTTAAAGTAGCATTAGCAGCGTACAAGGATAATATTGTTAGTAAGTGTACTAATAGGGTTGTAGTTGAAGATATGCTGGTACTTGTAAAGCATTTCACAAAAAAATATCCACAAAAGCAGTTCAGGATATTAGAAATTGGAGCTGGTGTAGGTGGAGTGAGTATAGATTTAATTGAAGCACTAAAAATATATAATGTAGAATATTTATTTACGGACATTTCACGTTCATTTTTAAATGAGGCACAAGAGCGATTTAAAAAATATCCGTGGGTAAAATTTGGCTTATATGATATCAATATTGATTATTGGAAACAAGATATTCCAACATCATATTTTGATGTAATACTTTGCAATAATGTACTTCACAATGCGAATAATGAGGTAAAAGTGTTAGGGCAGTTTAAGGAAATAGCTGCTCCGAATGGAAATCTAATTATTATAGATGCCACAGGCAATAATTATGCATTGATGACATCGATAGAATTTCTGAATGGATTAAATGGAGTAGAAGATTTTAGAGCAGAAAATGAACAGATTTTTCTTCAGCAGGATCAATGGAATAAGTTATTCAAGAAATCCGACATAGAATTGTTGGCTGCGTTTCCGGAGGAGGATAGCACGTTAAAAGTAATAGGACAAACGGTCTTTGTTTGTAAATTTAATTCAAAAAGGCGAAGAATTGATCCAAGTGAAATTAAAAATTACATGGCAAATAATTTGCCGGAATATATGTTGCCATCTCATATAGAGGTACTGAAGGAATTTCCGCTAACTGCGAATGGGAAAATAGATAGAAATATTCTTAGAAATCATTTAGATGGAACATTAACACAGACAACTGAGCAAGGCGAGGCACCATCGACAGATTTAGAAAAAGCAATAGCACAAATATGGTGTGATGCTTTGAAAAAAGAAAAAATATGGAAAAATGAAAACTTTTATGAGATAGGTGGAGATTCACTCTTAGTCGCACAAGTTGTAGCAAAAATGAAAGAAAAGATAGAAGAGGCAAAAGCGTGGGATTGGGATAAGCTAATGATCGCTTTAATTGAATCACCAACTATTGAAGGAATTAGTAAAAAGCTAATGGAAGGTTTACCGTCAGAGGAAACGAAAGAAAAACAGGAAAGCTTAATAATTTTGAAACAGGGAAACAATAATAAAGCATTAGTACTCATACATGATGGAACGGGTACAATAAGTCCATATAATCAAGTGATTCCCTTTTTACATTCGACTGAAGGAAGCTTATTGGCTTTGCAGTGTAATGATATGGAAGAATACTTATCTGTTAAGCCTGAAAAATTGATACAATTCTTGGGTGAGAAGTATGCAAAAATATTAATTGACACAGAAAAAGAAGTCTACGATTTGGTTGGATATTGTATGGGAGGACTTATAGCACTGAAACTGCTAAGATTTTGACGGAAGCTGGGAAAACAGTGCATTCGTTAATAAGCGTTGATACTACGCCTAGCAGAAGAATGGTAAATAATGAGCTACTGATGGAAAGAGCTTTTGGAATGATAATTGGAGCAGATACGTATAAAGTGGGGCATACAGTAGAGGATGAATTATTGAAAAGAGCAATTAAAGAATTAGGTGAAAAATATGGAGATAATGTTTCTAATGAAGAACTAGTAAGTTTGGAAGGAGAATTTTTACCTGTAAGTCAGTGCTATGGTAAACTCATAAAGAAGACACATGCTGAACGCTTATTAGAGCTGTATAATACACTTCCTGCGACTAAAGGAGAAACATCTGGTTATTCAAAGGAAAGATTAGATACTTTATACAAAGTGTTTTGCCACAGCTTTAGCGCTGTAATTATGTATGATGCAGGTATTTATGTAGGAAATGCGTTAGTATTAAGTTGTCGCAATAAAAATTCTTCTTTTTTACCAGTTGAACCCACGGATAATGAAAGATTTTGGAAAGAAGCCACAGTGGGAAATATAACATCTGAGTTAATAGAAGGGGAGCATTTGACCTGCATGACAGGTTCATATGCAGATAAAGTGGCTGAAAGAATATTGAAAGAAGAGAGGCTGTAGCAATTTTTGTGAAAGGAGTGATAAAAGCGTGAATAAGCTGATTGGAATATTAGGATGTGGAGGAGGTGTTGGGCAATATGTGGTAAATTATTTAAAAGGAAAATATCCGCTGAAATGTGGTCAGAGAAAAATAGTAAACATGAATGCGGATACAGATATAGAATATGTTCAAGTTGATGTGCGGAATAGGAAAGAACTAATAAAGTTTTGCCAAAATTGCAGTATTGTCATTAACTGCACTGGACCGTCATATTACCTTTCACGAGAGATAGCAAGTGTAGTGTGCGAGCATAACATTGATTATATAGATACATTTGGCATAGGCATAGATAAAGAAGAACTCTACAATTATGAAAGCACTATGATAATTGGTGCAGGAAGTTTCCCCGGATTATCGGGGATTCTTCCTGTATGGATAAGAAAAGAACAGCAGGAGAGTGAAATCAGGAGAGTAAATATTTTTGCCGGTGGTAACGAACATATAACAGCCTCAGCATGTGCTGATTTCCTTTTAAGCACGTTTTCTCAATTCGGTAAGATTGATTCATACTATTCACATCAACAAATAAAAAAAACAGAGAATATAACAGAAAGAGTACCATTAATTTTTCCGGATACAGCAGAAATAATGGAATATTTGCCAGACGAAATTTATTTGAGTGCGGAATATAGTAGAATTGATGAATTGCATTGGTACAATGTACAAACGAATTCAGAATATAGGAATATAATACAAGAAGCACTCTTGAAGTTAATGATTAGTCAAGAATATGAGTATGTCAATAGGCTTGCTGAAAATGTAAAAAGAAAACTAGAAAACAAAAGAGAAGAGAGCAAAACGTGGTATAGAATTTGGCTAGAGATAGAAACTGTTACTGAGAAAAAGAATTATGGATATGAGGCTTTGGACTCGTATAAAATTAATGGAAGAATCGCAGCATTTTGTGCTGAAGCATTATGTTCGGGAATATGTCAAAAAGGCATATATTGGCCATTTGAAATATTGGATGCAGAAATAGTCATGAATTCGTTGATAAATGAGGAAATACTAATTGGATTAAAGGAAAATGATAAAAAGATGCAAGAGCATGATTTGAATTACGAGGAGGGCGAATTGTAAATGGAAAAGAGACTTCGGATAATTGTTTGTGGGGTTGGATTCGGACAATTCTATATTAGAGCAATAGATAAAATAAAATGTAAATATAAACTTGTAGGGATTCTATCGAGAGGAAGCGAATGGTCGAAACAATGGACAAAAAAATATGGAGTAATTCTATATACAGATATTGATGAGATTACGAAAGAAAATGTGGATGTAGTCTGCGTTGTGATAAAATCAACTGTAGTAAATGGAGAAGGAAGCACAATAGTGCATTCATTACTTGAGAAAGGTATAAATGTGATACAGGAACATCCAATTGATATAGATGATTACATAATGTGTATTAAGATTGCTCAGAAGAACTGCTGCATGTATAGACTAAATACTTTTTATCCGCAACTTTCCAATGTAAAACAATTTATTTTTCTTGCAGGAAAATTGAGGGAAAAAAACGACGTGCAATATATTAATGCGGAATGTAGTGTGCATGTGCTTTTCCCGCTTATAGATATTTTGGGAAGAGCGATAGGCGGGTTAAGACCATGGAAATTTGAGAGAGTAGAAGAAACGTACAAGAATTCCCCATTTTGTATAATATATGGTTCGATATATAATATACCAATCTGTATAAATGTTCAAAATCAAATGGATCCAAGTGATCCGGAAAACAGCGTACTTTTATTTCATAAAATATCGTTATACACGGAATGTGGAAATTTAACTATGATTGGAACGAATAGTGATATTATGTGGGAACCACGTATACGAAAATGTATTGCTGCAGATGGTGGGTTTCATTTAGAAGCAGACGATGAATATTTAGATCTCCCAGTATATGAAGAAATGCACAATGACGAAGGAAAATGTTTTAGGGAAATGTTCAGTGATACATGGCCTGATAGTATAAAACTATTTTTGGAAGATTTTTATAGAGACTTCTATCTTGGAAAAAAAATGGACAGCAATGCCCAATTTTTGATATCTGTTTGTCAGGCATGGAAAGATTTGGGAAACAGTATAGGATCTGCTAATATTATACATGCATACACGACCAAACCTATTAAAATATCGGAGATGTAAAATAAATAATTCAGATGTAATGATATTTATGAATCAAGAAGTCCCCTCAAAAGTGTTAAACGGATTTGAGGGGACTTCATTATTATGGTGCATAACGACAGAGATAATACAATGGTTATGAGATGGAAATGAAATTATATCTGTACTGTTATCGATGAGACATTTTTCGATACTCAATGGGCAGGAGTCCCGTACTCTTACGAAACAATTCCGCAAACCGGCTAGAAGTAGAGTAGCCAATCATTTCCGCAATCTGTCCTATCGTGAAATCCGTATCAATCAGCAAATGCTCTGCCTGGCTCATGCGGCGCTGTTGAATATACTCTGTGATTGTGCAGCCCTGCAACTGCTTAAAAGATGTTTTTAGCTTGGTGGTTCCCATACAGGCGATTTTTGCAAGCCGCTCCAATGGGATATCAAACGCATAGTGGTCATTGAGATAAGCAGTCACATTTTCCAATTGTGCTATATCCTGGTCGGATAGATGTTTCTCCTTGCGGGAGAGAATTTTTTTCTGTTCTTCCACCACAAGGGATACGGCCTCGGCCACTTTCGCTTCATAAAATAGTCCTGCGGCAATCCCATCCCCACGGTAAACCTTTACCTCATGGAGCAGCTTTGCCATAGCCGGGAAGTCTGTGGTCTGATCAACCTGCCGGAAAGCTGCAAGTGGGCTGATATAGTCCCCCGGATATTGTTTTTGCAAATAATCCTCATAGTATGCAGGCATGACTTCGATACCAATAGACCGGATGGGGATTTTTTTATGGATGATTGCCTTGTATGGCTTATAGCCGCCAATAAAGGCTTTGATACATTCGGCAGACATCCGCCGGTAGGGATTTAATTCTTCGCCAGAGATGGATTCATACTGAGTAATACTCAGAGCTTCCGGCAAATGAAATTCCATGAAGAAATCCTCATGGAAATAAAAATCATGGATTTTAATGTCGTACAGGTCTTTCTTCGCATAGACCCAGTAAAAGCCTTCTCCAAATTCAGGCGATAACTGCCAGCATTGTCCGGCAGAATTGAAGTGGTTATTGCTATCTACCGGGATAAAATGGTTATCTGTTAAAAGCGGCTCATAGTAATCCGCAATAATGTTATTGTTCAAATGACGGCCTCCTTTGCAACGATTGGACGGAGCTTTGCAACGAAAAGACGAATGTGCCTGCAATGTATTGCAGCCCGCCCATAAAGTTAGTATGATATAGACCGTGGTTAGTAGCATCTAATCATAATATAACAGATTTCAGACGGTAGGTCAACCGTTCTTGAAAGCAGGAGGAAAAAATATGAGTAATCAAGTAAATGCAAAGGCAGGATTGTCTGTCAAGGACTTAGTAACAACGGGAATTTTTACTGCGCTTCTGTTCGTATTCATCATGGTAGGAGGCGTCTTTTTTGCTACCAACCGGTGCTGACTTTTTTCATGCCTGCCGGGAGTGCTTTGCTTGCCGGACCAATTTATCTGCTGATGATCGCAAAAGTACATAAACGCTGGAGCGTCACGATCATGGGCGTTATCATGGCCATCATCTGGTTTGTCACTGGTATGCACTGGGCGTTTGCGTTGGGCTATCTCATTATGGCTGTCGTAGCTGATTTTGTTGCCGGTACAAAGCAGTACAAGAGCAAGAAGATCAACAGTCTGTCCTATATCCTTTTCTCCCTGGGCGGAACAGGGTCGTACCTTGTTTTCTTCGCTGATCCCCAGGGGTGGGCGCAGACCATGTTGGGAAATGGAACCGAGCAAAGCTATATCGATACCATGCAGACGACCGCAAATGCGGGAATCTTTATCGCCATGTTTGCCGCTCTCCTTGTAACAGCTTCTATCAGTGCATTTGTGGGCTGCAAAATGTTGAAGAAGCAGTTCGAAAAAGCGGGTATTACAGCATGATGGGTAACACCGTCCAGAAAGGGCTTTGGCTTGACCCGCGGGCCAAGCTTTTTCTTATTTTGATGTGTGTACTGAGTTCCATGTTCGCGCCTTCTCTTACCTATCAGTTTGCGCTTGTCCTGCTGATTGCTGTATTAGGAGTGCTTTGTGGAAAGTGGAAATATGCCGTAAAAGGGGTATGCTTTTATGCGTTAGTCTGTGCACTGACAGTCTGGATTATGGCGGCTATGACGGGGACGCTGCGGACCATGTTTGTTGCGTTCCTTGGGCTATTTCACAAGGTTTACGCCTGCGGGATGCTGGCAGGGATAGTCTTGTTTACAACAAAGGTCAGCGAATTTTTATCCGCCATGAACCGAATCCATGCCCCGAAAAAATTTGTCATCACATTTGCGGTCATGCTGCGCTATATTCCAACCGTCCAGGAGGACTGGCATTTTATCAAGGACGCCATGCGTATGCGGGACGTATCGCCCTCCCTGGGCGGATTCCTTTCCCATCCGGGAATGACAGTAGAGTGTATCTATGTTCCGCTGATGATGATGGCCTCCAAGGCAGCGGACGAGCTTTCTATCGCTTCTGTTACCCGCGGGATCGAGAATCCCAATCCCCGGACCTGTCTTGTCCAGATAAAATGCGGGATTGCAGATTGGACGGCGATGTTATTTGCGGTTGCTTTCTTTATTTTTGAATTATGTAAGCGGGGAGGTGTGATCGGGTGATTGAGTTTAAAAATGTATCATTTTCTTATGAGGGACAGGAGCATGACAGTCTGCATGGAATCAGCCTGAAAATTGCAGACGGGGAATGTGTCTTGTTCTGTGGCCGCAGCGGGTGCGGAAAAACAACGGTCACAAGGCTGGTAAATGGCTTGATCCCACAATTTTACCAGGGAGAACTTCAGGGGCGCGTGCTAGTGGACGAACAGGAAATCAGTGACCTGCCCATGTATCAGATCGCTGCAAAGGTGGGGTCTGTGTTTCAAAATCCCCGGACACAGTTTTTCAATGTGGATACGGACAGTGAGATTGCCTTTGGAATTGAAAATGAGGCCAGGCCGGTAAGGGAACTGGAGGAACGGGTAGAACAGACAACAAAAGATTTGCATATTGAAAAGCTACGAAACCGAAATATTTTTGAACTGTCGGGCGGAGAAAAACAGAAAATCGCGTTTGCGTCGGTCTATGCAATGAACCCGGAAATCTATCTGCTGGACGAACCATCCTCAAATCTAGACATGGCTTCCATACAGGAATTGAAAGAACATCTGCGGCTGATAAAGAGCCAGGGCAAAACCATTTTGATTGCAGAACACAGGCTCTATTATCTGATGGAGCTGGCAGACCGCATTGTTTATCTGGAAGATGGGGAAATAGCAAGGATTTTTACGTCAGAGGAATTTCTCCGGCTGACGGAAACCGAACGGGAACACATGGGGCTGCGGGCAGTTGACCTGACAAGGGTTCTTCCTCCAGCCATCCATCCTACGGTTCTTCCTCCTACATTAGCAATCCGTGATATTACGCTGCGTTATAAAAAGAGGACGATTCTACACCAAATTGCTCTTTCTGTCGCAAGGGGAGAAGTCATTGGGGTTGTCGGTCATAATGGAGCCGGAAAAACCACGTTTTCCCGCGCTCTGTGCGGGCTTCATAAAGACTGTGAAGGTGAGTTCCTTTGGAATGGTCAGCCGCTAGAACACAAGTTGAGGCTGAAACGCTCTTATATGGTGATGCAGGATGTGAACTATGAATTGTTTGCAGAAAGTGTGGAGGCAGAATGTTCCTTCGGAATTCGAAACCCGGATCAGGATTTAGTAGAAACAACCATGGCGGAACTGGGGCTTACAACCTACCGGGAACGCCATCCCAACACGCTTTCCGGTGGACAGAAGCAGCGGGTGGCTGTGGCAGTCAGCATGATCTGTGGAAAAGATTTGCTGGTGTTCGACGAGCCCACCAGCGGACTGGACTTTGACAGCATGGCGCAGGTGGCGGGATTGATCAAACGGTTATCCGAACAGGGAAAAATCATTTTTATTGTCACCCATGATTTTGAATTTGTCTGCCGTACCTGCTCACGTGTCTTGCATTTTGATGAAGGGGAAATGCCGGATGACATCCCTGTTGTGATGGATTTCCTCCCAAAGATCCGGGAACTGTTCTCTGTTTCAGGGGGAAAGGAGATGTGAAGTGATGAAACAGAAAAAGAAAAACAGGATTGCATTGCTACTTCAATGGGCCGGTGAGCAGAAAATCTGGCTGCTACTGGCAATTCTGCTAGCTATGGCAAGCGGCCTATGCATCATTGTACCGTATATCGGGATTTACCGTGTGATGGATGCCGTTTTCCAGCATAACTGCACAAACGAGTTTGTCGTCCAGACGATTATGATGATTGCCGTTTCTGTGGTCCTGCGTTTTGTTTTATTTGGGTGTTCCGGTGTGGCTGCCCATAAAGGTGCTTACGGCGCTTTGTTCAAGGTGCGCTGCATGGTAGCGGAGCATCTGGCAAAAGTTCCTCTTGGTACGATGAATGAGAGGCGGATCGGGGATATCAAAACAGTACTGAATGAAGACATTGAAAAATTAGAGTTGTTCCTGGCTCATAACCTTCCAGACCTTGTGTGCTATATGGTAGGGCCGGTAGCGATTTTTATCTATTTGATGACAGTAAATATCCCATTGGCACTGGTTTCCCTGGTGCCGTTGATTCTGGCTGTTGTGGTAATGGGGGTTATGTTCCGAAATACAGATGACCTGATGGACCGGGCGAACCGATCCATTACAACGCTCAATTCTGTGATGATCGAATATATCAGCGGCATGAAGCTGATTAAAGCGTACAACATGGGGAGCAAGTCGTTCCAGAAATTTTCAGGTGCAATTCAGGAAGAGAATGCCATGTGGAATGAAACATCCCGGAGAATGGGACCTCCTTACGCAACCTTTGTGGTTCTGATCGAATGTGGGATGCTGCTAATGGTTCCCCTGGGCGGAATGTTCTTCCTGAAGGGCTCCCTGGCGGCCAGCGCTTTTTTGCTGTTCGTCTATGTCGGCTCCATGTATCTGACAGAGATCCGGCCTTTGCAGGAATTGGGGACAAACTTTGCGAATGTCCTGGGTGCCATTACCAAAACAAAAGAAATATTGGATGTTCCTGTTTATGAAGGCGGAAAGGACTTCCCGAAAAACCATGAGATTGAACTTAAAAATGTACGTTTTCCTATGATGGAAAAACGGATGTATTGCAGGGAGTCAACCTCACAATCAAAGATGGGGAACGCATGGCACTTGTGGGACAGTCCGGTGCGGGCAAGAGTACCGTGATCGAACTGATCTCCCGGTTTTATGATGTGCAGGAGGGGGAGGTGCTGATCGGCGGGGTCAACGTGAATGAACTGAACTACGATACCATCCTGAAGAATATTGCCATTGTATTCCAAAAGACATTTCTTACCCGTGACAGTGTCCTGGAAAATATCCGTATGGGCTCGGACGCCAGTCTGGAGAAAGTACGAGCTGCCGCCAGGGAGGCGCAGATTGATGACTTCATCATGTCACTGCCAGATGGTTATGACACAAAGGTAGGCAGTTTCGGCTCCCGTTTCTCTGGTGGAGAAAAACAGCGGATCGCCATTGCAAGGGCAATCCTGAAAAATGCCCCCATTCTGATCCTGGACGAAGCGACAAGCGCTTCTGACCCGGAAAATCAGATGGAAATTGATAAGGCCATCCAGAACCTCTGTAAAGGCAGGACGGTCATTGTGGTAGCACACAGGCTGAGCGCCCTGAAAATGTGCGACCGTGTGGCTGTGGTAGAGAACCATACAATTACCAATGTCGGCACCCATGAGGAAGTACGGAAAGAGAACGCTTACTATCAAAAAGCATGGGAGGACTACGAAACAGCGAGGGGAATTACTTATCAACTGGAAGGAGGCGGGCAGAATGAATCCGAATAACGTATGGAAGAAGAACCGGGGAGTTTTATATTGGTGTTGCCGGGGAC